>Ga0351890_10051_pt3 | contig 36937 bp, 33 predicted proteins | sample TotcelFGM3001M15_FD_206743 | JGI IMG/M metagenome (GOLD analysis project Ga0351890, IMG submission 206743) | Enriched cells from coal bed in the Powder River Basin, Montana, United States - Total cells FGM rep3 HSBNCT.FGM.300.1.M15 ...
AAATATTGTCGCGCGCACAACAGGCCCTGAAACAAAAGCGCGGTCTCGACGATATCGCCGCCGTCGTCTTTCCGACTGAAGGGTATGGTCGCGCCGCCGGCGCCGCCGCAGCTGTAGCACGACACTCCGGCTCGGGGCGCGCAACAGGCGCCGGTTCGGCCATTCATGAAGTGCGGAAAATGACCGTGATAACAGGGCGCGCGTTCCAGGAGATTGAGCATGAGCGCAAGACGCGTCAGAGCTTCATCCCGAGTGAGCCATCCCCTTTCCGTCGCGGCGATGATGGCCATGACGCCAAAGCCGGAACCTCCGATCGCGACGCAATCATCCTGTGGCTCTTCAAGGAGGCTGATGTGATCACGCGCAAGGCCGCTCGCGGGATGCGCGCCCTCCCAAAAATAGAGGAACGTTTGCCGCTGCACGAGATCAAGCAGCGCCTCATCCGATAAGACCGGCCTTTGTTGGGGGATGATCCGGTTGTTTTGAGCGATTGTCATCGGCTAACGATCCTACGGAGCATGGACGCCATGCGGGTTTATTTATTGTCTATCTGCAAGGATGGCCCTCCGCCTTCGGGCTTCTGGATCACATGGCAAGCAGGGAGCCCTTAGTCGCTGACCTTGAGGATTCATGGTCAAGTAAAGAACACGCGTATAGAACTCGTCCTTAGCCTGCGGTCCGCTGATGTGAACGAGGGTTGTTGCCGCCCAATCCTGCTCGAAGATGTCGAAAAGCGTTTTGCGCGCCTGCGGAGCAAGTGACTCGATCGCCTCATCGACAAAGACCCAACGCGGCTTGTGAAGCAAAACGCGCGCGAAAGCGAGACCTTGTTGTTCCGGCTCGCTCAGTTCCCTGTCCCATCGCGCGATACGATCGAGCCAGCGCGATAGATGTGACAGGCCCATTTTCGTTAAAGCTGCGATGAACTCCTGATCCGAGAAGCTGCGTGGCGGAGCCGGATACGAGAGAGCGTCGCGCAGAGCGCCATCAGGTATATAAGGTCGCTTGGGCATGAACATGACGCTCTGCGCCGGCGGCAGGCAGATCCTGCCGCTTCCCCATGGCCATAAGCCCGCCATCGCGCAGAAAAGAGTCGTTTTTCCTGAACCAGGCTCGCCGACGATCAAGACACGATCTCCCGGCGGGATCTCGACATGCGGTTTATTCAACATCGTGCACCCCGAGGGAGAAATGACGCCAAAGTCATCCAGGCGGAGCTTGTCATCCGATGTCGTAACGAGTTCGATACGGCTCGCCGCGTCACCGAGCTTGTCCATTTCGATCAATGCCTGGCGAAAGCCGCCGACACGAAAGAGCGTCGCGCGCCAATCCGCAATCACGCCGAAATTATCGACGAACCACCGTAGCGACTGCTGTACTTGATTGAACGCGCCAACGGCCATGAGCAACCCGCCAAAAGAAAGATCTCCGACGAAGTAAGCGGGCGCCGCTACGACGATCGGCGCGATGATCGTGAACCATCCATAGCCGGCCGTAATCGAAGTCAGGCCCGTCGTTGCGCCGACGAGCCGACGCACAATGACGAGAAGGCGATCAAGCTCTCGATGCAGCCGATCGCTCGCTTCTGCCTCGCCGCGGTAGACGGCGATCGCGTCGCTATGCTCATTGACGTGAACGAGGGCGAAGCGCAGATCGGACTCGCGGGCATAACGTTCGGCGTTGAGGGAGATCAGCGGTCGGCCTACACGCCAGCTCGCCCAAGATCCCGCGCCCGCGTAGAGAAGCGCGCACCAGACCATATAACCGGGGATAGCAAAGCTTTTTCCCTGGAACTCGAATACCACGCCCGCCGACAGAATCCACAGGACGCCGATGAAGCTCGCTAAGAGAAGCGTCGCTTGGACGAGCCCGACGCCCAGATCAGTGGAGAGTTCGGCCAGATGCTGGGCGTCCGCATGGATGCGCTGGTCCGGATTCTCTCCGACTTCCTTAGCGCCGGCGAGGAGAAAGGCGCGTTTGGGCGCGAGCCATTGCGCGAAAAGGTCCCGTGTCAGCGCTTCGCGCAATTTCATCTTCGTCATCTGGTTGAGCCAAGTCTGGGCCACGTTCAGGCTCAACAGAGCGCCCGCGATATAGACGAAAACGATAAGTTGGGAGCCGAAGGCCGGAAGATCTTTACGGGAGAGAGCGTCGTAAAATGGTTGGTTCCAGGCGTTGAGCCTGATCTGTCCATAAGCGGTCGCAGCGACCACGGCCACGAGACCCACGCCGAGCCAAAGCAGCGTCACACGGTCGCGCGAGACGTAGAACGCCTCCAAAAGCATTTTCAGTTGCGGCGCGAATCCGTCGCCTCCCGTTCGCCGTTCGGCGACGGTTTGACACGTCGTGTCGGCCTGCTCCACCATCGAATTCGACCCTTTTCGCTGAACTGGATTATAGCATCACTTGCATCCTTGATCGGCAAGATCGATCGCGGGAAGGCATCTCCTGACCGGATGAACCGGGCCGTCAGGCAATCTGGCGTTCAGCGCCTTCGGCGGCATTACGGAATTTCAAGCTTGGCTGGACGCGACCTAGAGCCGAGTCGTTTCGGATCACGCGGAATCGCGTCGCGACGACCTCATCGTGAAAATCGGCTATGCTCCCATGAAATATGCCGCGGATTTAGTCATCAAGACGGGTCCTTCCATGCTTCCGCCGCGATGGTGGCCGCTCTGGAAGACGTCATTTTATTCGAACGCCACGATGAACCTCATCGATTCGCTTCTTACAGCTATGACACTCGAAGAAAAAATTGGCCAACTCAACATGGCGGCGACTGGATATGCCATTACCGGGCCGATCCTCGGCGACGAAGTGGCCGAAAACATTCGCGCGGGGCGCGTCGGCGGCCTCTTGAACCTCTGGGGTCGGGAGGCGATTGCGGGCCTTCAGAAGCTTGCAGTCAAGGAGAGTAAGCTCGCGATTCCGCTACTTTTTGGCCTCGACGTGCTTCATGGACATAAGACTATCTTTCCTATTCCGCTGGCCGAAGCAGGCTTGTTCGACCCTCTCCTATGGGAGCGCACGGCGCGCGCGGCAGCCATTGAGGCGGCAGGCGACGGAATTACGTTGACTTTTGCTCCCATGCTCGACATCGCGCGTGATCCGCGTTGGGGACGGATCGCTGAAGGCCCCGGCGAGGATCCTCTAGTCGGCGCACGATTCGCCGAAGCGAAAATCCGCGGTTTTCAGGGGCCGGACTTAGCCGCGGGAACTTCAGTCGCCGCGACCGCCAAACATTTTTGCGCGGGCGGCGCCGCCACGGCAGGACGCGACTATGCAGCGGTCGATATTTCCGAACGCACCCTAATCGAGGTCTACCTACCCCCATTTCGAGCGGCAGTCGCCGCCGGCTGCGCCGCCATCATGCCTGCCTTTAATAGCGTGGCCGGCGTTCCCATGACCGCGCATGCCGCTCTCCTGCGCGACTATCTGCGACGCAAACTCGGTTTCGAGGGGCTCATCATCAGCGATTACAATGCGATCCCGGAATTGATGCAACATGGCGTCGCCGCCGATCTCACCGAGGCGGCGGCGCTCTCGCTAAAAGCGGGCGTCGACATGGACATGATGAGCGGCGCCTATGTTCGCTGTCTGCCTGACGCCCTTGCGCGCGGGCTCGTCGCTCAGGAAGACGTTGACGCCGCCGTACGTCGCGTCCTCAAGCTCAAGCAAAACCTCGGCCTATTTGACGATCCCTGCCGACGCGTCGCTCCAGCCGAATATTTGGCGGAAGCGCAAAGGGAGCTGGCGTTGGATGTGGCTCGACGCGCGATCACGCTTCTCTCCAATCGCGATATTTTGCCGCGAAGCCGACAGCGCGCGGGTTCGCAATATTCTTCAGAATCCCGCTTATGCTGGGGCCTATGTCTACGGCCGCCGGCAACGGGACCCGGCCCGATGCCGCCCTGGTTCTGTCCGGGGAACCGTCAAGGTGGCTGTCACGGATTGGGCGGTTTGCTTGCAGGCCGCACACCCTGGTTACATCAGCTGGGAGGAGTTCATGGCCAACCAGCGACGATTGGCGGACAACGTCAACCATTACGAGGCGGGGCACGCCGGCGCGCCGCGCAAAGGCTCGGCGCTGCTTCAGGGCGTCGCTATTTGTGGTCGTTGCAGCCGGCGCATGAGCCTGCGCTACACAGGACCAAATGGCGACTATCCAGTCTATTGCTGCCGGTCCGATCGGGATCAGCGAGGCGTCGCCTTGTGCCAGGAAGTGCGGGCGATGCCGATCGACGCGCTTGTTGAAGACGTTCTGCTCGACGCGCTGGCCCCGGATCGGATTGCGATCGCGCTCGCCGCCATGGGGCACTTGGAAGAAGAGAGCCGACAACTCGAACGGCAATGGGCGCTCCGTCGCGAACGCGCCCGCTACGAGGCGGAACGGGCGCGCCGCCAATATGATGCGGTCGAACCAGAAAACCGGCTCGTGGCGCGATCGCTGGAGCGGACCTGGGAGGAGAAGCTGCGCGCCGTCGAGGAGATCGACCGGGAGCATGCACGCTGGCGGGCAGAGGAGCCGCTCGTGTTGCACGAGGTGGATCGCGCCTCGTTGCAAGCGCTCGGCGAAAACCTGCCGAGAATCTGGCGCGCGGCCACAACATCACCCGCCGACCAAAAACGCATTTTGCGATTCATCGTTCGCGAAGCAATCCTCGATCAAAAGCGGGCGCATGGTCAGGTATGGCTGAAGATTATCTGGCAGACCGACGCAGTCAGTGAGCATTGCTTACAGCGTCGCGTTCACACTTATCGCGACTACGTCGATCTCGAGGGGCTGCGGCGGCGGATCACGGAGCTCAACGCCGCCAACAAGATGGACAAAGAGATCGCGGAAACCCTCAATCGAGAGGGCTTTGTCGCGGCGCGCGGCTGCGCATTCAAGGGAGGCAATGTCTGGTTGCTGCGCACCCGTTGGGGCATCCCAACGGTTAAGATCAACGGCATCGACGCGAACCCGCCGCAGTGGCCTGACGGCAGCTACTCGATCCAGGGCGCCGCGGCCGCGCTCGGCGTGACGCCGCAAACGATTTTCGATTACCTCGCTCGTGGACTGTTGGCGGGCCATCAGCTCACAAAGGGCCAGCCATGGCAAATCGACCTCTCTGTCGAACAAATCGATAGGCTTCGCACCCACCTCCAGCGCATGAGGCGTTCGAGAAAGGAGGCATCATGAAAACGTCGGCTCGCCGATAACCTCATGCCATGAGGTCACGGGAAGCTGGGAGGTGACGATCGTCGATCGGCGCCCGTATCGCTCTTCGAGGATTTCGAGGAGGTCATGACGGGCGCCGGCGTCGAGCGGCTCGAGGCCGAAGTCGTCGAGGATCAGGAGATCGGCGCGGCCGAGGGATTTGATGAGACGCGGGTGGCGCCCACCGGCGGGCTTTTTTCGTCTCCGGTGTGAGATCGCGTGCAATGTTGCCCACTCTGGAGCGTCGCTCGACCATCCGGCTATTCGAAGAACTCCGCGGCCGCGGCTATGACGGCGCGCCTGACAGCGTGCATCGATATGTGAAGAGCTGGCGAGCTGCGCGCGGCCCGGGCTCCGGCGCAGGCGTTTGTGCCGCTGCGGTTTGATCCTGGCGAGGCCTATCAGTTCGATTGGAGCCATGAAGGGATCGAACTTCACGGTCTGCCGCTGACGGTGAAGCTGGCGCAGATGCGGCTCGCCTACAGCCGCATGCCGTTCGTGCGCGCTTATTTCCGCGACACGCAGGAGATGGTGTTCGACGCGCATGATCGCGCCTTCGCTTTTATGGTGGGGTCTGCCGGCGCGGGATTTACGACAATATGCGCACGGCGGTGGAGGTCGTCTCCCTCGGCCGCGCCCGGACTTATAACCGGCGTTTCCTCCGGCTTTGCTCGCATCATCTGGTGGATCCGGTCGCCTGCACGCCGGCCTCGGGCTGGGAGAAGGGCCAGGCCGAGAACCAGGTCGGCACGATGCGCGACGTGTTGTTCCGCCCAAAGCCGAAGGTGAAGTCGCTTGAGGAGCTGAACGATTGGCTCGCTGAGCAATGCGTCGCCTACGCGAAGCGAATGAAGCATCCGGAGTTCAAGGATCGAACGATCTTCGAGGTTTTTGAAGAGGAGCGACCGCGCCTCATGCCCTTCCTCGGCCCCTTCGCCGGCTTCATTGAGAAGCCGATGCGCGCGACGACGACATGCCTGATTGCGCATGATCGGAACAAATACAGCGTCGACGCCAAGGCGGCCGGACGCGCGGTGCTGGTGCGCGTTTTCGCCGATCGCATCGTGGTCCTGCTCGGCGAGGAGGTCGTCGCCGATCACGCGCGCAGCTTCAAGCGCGATCAGGTCGTCTACGACCCCTGGCATTACCTGCCCGTACTAATGCGCAAGCCGGGCGCCCTCAGGAACGGCGCGCCGTTCAAGGACTGGGATTTGCCGGCGCCGCTGTCGGCGATCCGGGCCAGGCTCCAGCATCACGCCGACGGCGATCGGCAGTTCGTCAAGATTCTCGGTCGCGTGCCGGAAGACGGCGTCGAGGCCGTGGCGCAGGCCTGCGCCGAAGCGCTAGAGGCCGGAATCGCCAATGGCGACGTCGTCCTCGCGATCCTCGCCCGCAAGCGGCAGCCGCCGGCGCCGCCGAGCATCACGACGCCAGAGGCGCTCAAACTCAGAACAGAACCGATCGCCGACTGCGCCCGCTACGACAATCTGCGCAAAGGAACGAAAGACGCGCCATGGAACGGCATCCGATCATCGATGCCATGACCGGACTGAAGCTGAAGGATCTCGACGCCTTCGTCTTCAAAGACACCCCGGTCGATGAAGGACAAATCCGCGAACTCGACGCGGGCGACTTCATCGACGCCAAGCGCAATCTCATTCTGATCGGCGGCACCGAGCCCGCGTCATAATGCTCACCTCACCATCTCATTGAAAATCTATGGGTAAATCCGGCTGATTTGCAGACGGCGGAGGTCGCGATGAACGTTTCCTTCGCGCAGCGGCCTCTTTGACGACATCGGTGCGTCGCAGGTCCGCGGCGAGGATCGCGTAGGGCGCGCCCTTGCAGTGCTGACTTGCGGGAAGTGCGCCGTCGGCGATCAAACGGCGGATGGTTGCGGAGCTGACATTGAGCGCTTCGGCGGCCTCGTCAAGCGTCGCCCCGCCGCGCTCGGCGCGCTCGCCCTCTCGATAGACGGCGATGTCACTGTGTTTCCGCAGAGAGGCGACTCATGAGCGCGTCCAGGAGTTGCCCTTGCCGGTCGACCTTCCGGAGCGGTTGAGGTGTGAATTCTCCCGAAGCCGCATCAAGCTTATTTCGGAGACATTCAGGACGCTGAAATCGACGCTCTCGCCACCGCGCCGCAAAATGCTCTCGTACGTCTGAACGCCGCCTTTGGAGACCCGCCCTATAATTATGTAATCGACACGGCCTCGAAGGGCGAATCTGGATCGCCGCGAGGCCATCGGACGCATCATCGACACAACGATCGAGAACATGATTAGCTTTGTCGATGGTCAGCCGCGAAACGTCGTCACCGCCATGCGTCGACGAGTCTGTCGAGGAACGCCAATGGTTTGAAGCCGCTCACCGAATACGAATGTTTTCGAAGCGATAGATGGACGACGCCGAAGCATCGACTGTAGCGACACAATCAACAGAAGGAGCGCGGAACATGACAACACAGACTGGAAAGATTCGTGTCGCGTTGAATGGATATGGGGTTATCGGCAAACGGGTCGCCGACGCGATCGCTTGCCAGGATGATATGGAGCTGGTCGGCGTCGCCGATATCGCGATGGACTGGCGGTTGCGAGTCGCCGCTCGGAAAGGGTTCAAGCTATTTGCGGCGTTAGAAGGTAGCATCGAAGCAATGCGCGCGGCTGGTCTCGAGGTGTCAGGCGCGCTCGACGAGCTGTTGCGCAGGGCGGAGATCGTCGTCGACTGCACACCGAAGGGGGTCGGGGCGAGGAACGCGGAACGTTATCGAGAACTCGACATCAAATTTATCGTGCAAGGGGGCGAGAAACACGAGGTGACGGGGCACTCGTTCGTCGCCGAGGCAAGCTATGCGGGGGCTGTTGGGCGAGAGTCGACTCGCGTAGTCTCGTGCAACACCACCTCGGTGGTGCGAACCCTGACCGCGTTGAAGCATGCCGGGCTTCTGCGGCGGGCGCGCGGCACGCTGATCCGGCGCGCCACGGACCCATGGGAGAGTCACAAAGGGGGCATCATGAACACGCTCGTTCCTGAGAGCGAAATCCCTAGCCATCAGGGCCCCGACGCGCAGACCGTCGATCCGGATCTCGACGTCGTCACGATAGCGGTCAAGGCCCCCGAAACGATTGCTCATCTTCACTGCTGGGCGATTGGGCTTACACGTAACGCAAGCAAAGAGGAACTTATCGACGCATTCCGATCATCGCCTCGCATTGCCTTGATCCGCACGAGCGACGGACTGATGGCGATCAATAGCGTCAAGGAACTCATGGCGGACATTGGGAGGCCCCGCGACAATCTCTACGAGGTAGCTTTATGGGAAAACTTGGTGACGGTACGGGGCGACGAAGCTTATTACGTCTACATGGTCGACAACCAAGCAATTGTTATTCCCGAAACAATTGATGCGATCCGTGCCCTTACCGGAAGAGAGAAGAATGCAGACAGCTCGACCGCCAAAACCGATGCCGCGCTGGGAATCGGCGCTCCGTTTGTCCCGTAGACAGGTTGTGTGCGGTCAGTTCGTCGACGACAGCCGTCGCCATCTTAAATCTCAAGCCTTCCTTAGAGCGTCGATTTCGATGAGGTCGGCGCTCGGAAGATGATGAAAGAAGGCCCGCTGCATCGAATTCGCCGCTGAAAGCATGCGCGGGGATCAAAGGCGAGCAGAACCGGAAGTCTTGACCCAATGCCATCGCCGGCAACAAAATCTAACGACTGGCAAAACTGCAGTCCGGGCGGCATCGTTCTGTTACTGTGGGCCGCGTTATTCCGCTATACGCCGGCGGCGCTCGGAGGGAGCGGCACAAGAGGCGCCTATCTACTGATGCGGTCCAAATAGAATCGTCGGGCCGCAAGCAAACGATCCATCGTGTCCGCAGGAGCTCCACATGGCGCATATTTCGCGTTTTCGCGTTTTCGCTAAATCAAAGATGCCCTTCCTCCTCCGCGTGACGCTCATAGGACTGTTTTGCGTTTGTCTCAGTGCGCCGGGGTTTGCCGAAAGCAGTCGTTGGGCGCGCTGCCGCGGCGCCGACCCCGACGTGCGGATCGCGGGGTGTACGGAGATCATCGTCCGTGGGAGTCGGGAAAGCAAACGCAATCAGCTCAGAGCATATGTCAATCGGGGCGCCGCCTATCGAGCCTTGGGCGCTTTCGATCGCGCCTTGGCCGATTTTGACAGGGCGCTGCAGCTCGATCCGAGGTCGGCTCTCGCCCTTACCGAACGCGCGTCGACCTATCGGGCAAAAGGCGAGCTCGACCATGCGATCGCCGATTACGACAGAGCGCTGCGGCTCGACGAGAATTCGACGACGGCTTATGACGGCCGCGCCACAGTCTATCTCGGCAAGGGCGATCTCGACAAGGCTTTGGCCGATTTCAATGAGGCTGTGAGACTCGATCCGAGATCGGCCGCATTTCACGTCGATCGCGGAGCCGTTTATCAGGCGCAAGGTGATTTCGATCGCGCCATCGCCGATTACGACGAAGCGATCGAACGTGATCCCAAGCTGGCGAGCGCTTACAATGATCGCGGTTTGGCGTTCTCCGCCAAAGGCGATTTCGACAAGGCTCTCGCGGATTTCAGCACGGCTCTCGAACTCGATCTCAAATTTACGGACGCGTTCGTCAGCCGGGCCCACGTCTATCGCGCCAAGCAGGACCTCGATCATGCAAGACGGGACCTCGAAGCCGCGTTGAGGCTCGACCCACAGCTCGCGTCGGCGAAAGACATACTCGACGAGGTGAACAGGCTCCCTGCCGAGAGGGCGGCGCCTTTGCCACGTACGACTCCGACGGTTCCGCTCGCGACTTCGGCGCCCAGCGTCTCAGATCGCCTGATCATATCTGCCGCGATCACGGGGCTCGCCCTAATCGCCTTCGTCGTCTGGTTCTTCTGGCGCAAGCGCGCGAAGGGCTTGCCTGCAGTTGAAACCGCCGGCATTAAGACGGCCACTCTTAAAACAGCTACTCTTGATGTGGGCGGCATGCTTTCCATGCTTGACTACCTGGCTGTCGAGAAGCAGCTCCGCCGGGCAGATGGAGTTCAGCGCGCGACCGCCAGCATCGCCTCCAACAGCGCGACGGTCGAATATGACGAGAGCGTCACCAGCCTGGAGGCGCTCAAGGACAAGATCGATGCGTGCGGTTTCCACTGCGCTGGCGAGATCGTACCCGAGCATATCTGCGAACCACATCCTGGGCATGGTCGCGCGCCCGGGATTCCCGCTACGCCTATGTCGCGCGGCATGGCCCACGAGATGGGCCATGCCGCCGGCATGGATATGCAGGCCATGGCGCGCGACATGCGCAACCGGTTCTGGATCAGCCTCGTATTCAGCGCGCCAATATTTCTTTATTCGCCAATGGGCATGAGCTTCATTTCGCTGAAACCACCGTTCGGCATGGAACTCAACCACTTCCTGTTCGTCCTGGCGAGCGCCGCGATCATTTACCCGGCCTGGCCGTTCGCCGTCAGCGCCGTACGCGCGCTGCGCAACGGCGTTCTCAACATGGCTGTGCTGGTCCTCCTCAGTGTTGGGACGGGCTACCTTTTCAGCGTCGGAGCCACCTTCTTCTTTAAGGGTGAGCAATTCTACGAAGCGGCGGCTGTCCTGCTTGTCTTCATCTTGCTCGGTCATTGGCTGGAGATGCGGGCGCGCGCGGGAGCCTCGGAAGCCATCCGGGCGTTGCTGGACTTGGCGCCGCCGATGGCGACCGTTCTGCGGGACGGCGGCGAGGTCGAAATTCCGACCGCCGAGGTCTTGATGGGCGACACGGTCGTGATCCGGCCGGGCAATAAGATTCCCGTCGACGGGGCCGTCACAGAAGGCAATTCGCAGGTCGACGAATCGATGCTGACCGGGGAATCGATGCCGGTCGGCAAGAAACCCGGGGACACCGTAATCGGGGCGACGATCAACAAGAGCGGCGCCTTTCATTACACCGCCACCAAGATCGGAGCCGATACCGCGCTGGCGCAGATCGTCAAGCTGGTCCAGGAAGCGCAGAATTCGAAGGCGCCCACGCAACTTCTCGCCGACCGCGCGGCGCAGTGGCTTGTCCTCGCCGCCATCGTGATTGGCCTCCTCACCTTCGGCATATGGTTTTGGTGGCTCGGCCAACCGTTGCTCTTCGCCATGACGCTGACGATCACCGTTTTTGTGATCGCCTGCCCGGACGCGCTCGGGTTGGCTACTCCGATGGCGATCATGGTGGGCACCGGCCTCGGCGCCATGAATGGAATCCTGTTCAAGAACGCCGCAGCCCTGGAGGACGCGACGAAACTCGACGTCATCATCTTTGACAAGACCGGCACGCTCACTGTCGGACAGCCGGAAGTTGTTGAGGTGGTGAGCGCCAAGGGAGAAACGGCGGAGATCGTACTGACCAGCGCCGCGTCGGTCGAGCAAGGTTAGGATCATCCCCTGGCGCAAGCCATCGCGCGGCGGGCGCAAGGACTTGTCGTTCCGGCGCAGAAGGGCTTCGAGAATATTGAAGGCATGGGCGCGCGGGCGGAGGTTAATGACGACATTGTATACTTGGGCAATCGCCGATTGATGGACGAGCAAAAGCTCGATCTTGGCGCGCTTGCTGTGGAGGCGCAGCGGCTGCAAGGCGCCGGTCGCACCGTGGTCCATGTGGCTCGAGCCGGAAAAGTGATCGGGCTGATCGCCATCGCCGACGCGCCCCGGCCGAGTGCCGCCGCCACCGTCGCCAAATTGCGCGAGCGGGGAGTCCAAGTGGCCATGCTGACGGGCGACAACGCCAGCACGGCTCAACGGATCGCTCGCGACCTTGGCCTCGATATTGTGCTCGCCGATGTGCTGCCCGGTCAGAAAGCCGGCAAGGTCAAGGAGTTGCAGGCGCAGGGCAAGAAGGTCGGAATGGTCGGCGATGGCGTCAATGACGCGCCGGCCCTGATTCAGGCGGATGTCGGGTTCGCCATCGGGGCCGGCACGGATGTCGCGATCGAGAGCGCCGATGTGGTGCTGATGAAAAGCGATCCTTACGACGTCGTCGGCGCGCTCGAGCTTTCGCGCGCCACGCTGCGCAAGATGCATCAGAATCTCTGGTGGGCGGTCGGCTATAACGTCATTGCCTTCCCGCTGGCCTCAGGCATTTTCTACCCGTTTCTGCTTAGTCCCGAGATCGCCGCTCTTGCCATGTCGGGAAGTTCGGCGCTGGTCGCGGTCAATGCGCTGATGCTCAAGCGCACCAAGCTCGCCGGCATCGCTCGCTATAGCAGCGTCCAAAAAGGGGCCCCGCGCCCAACGGAGGCGACGGCGTGACCGAAAAACTCCCGGCGCCGACGGCGGTAATATAGTCGACGCACAGCAACCCGACTCATAAGCGAAGGCGGCCATGGCCGACATTGTTACCTTCACCATCAACCCCTCAATCGACATGTCGACCTCGGTTGATCGGGTGGCGCCCATCAAGAAGCTGCGCGGCGCGGCGGCACATCGCGATCCAGGCGGGGGCGGAATTAACGTGGCCCGAGTCGCCATTCGATTCGGCGCCGACGTGAAAGCGCTCTGCGCCGCGGGCGGCGTAACGGGCGAGCTGCTGCGTCGTCTCATCGAGCGCGACGGAATCCCGAACGTCGTCATCCATGTGTCCGAGGAGACTCGTGAAAGCTTTACCGTATTCGAGAACGCAACTGGATATGAATACCGTTTCGTCCTTCCAGGCCCCCAATTGCGCGAAGAGGAATGGCGTCAGTGTCTCGGCGCGCTTGCTGACCCCGAGGACAACCCGCGTTTCGTTGTCGCCAGCGGCAGCCTGTCGCCGGGGGCTCCGTCGGATTTCTACGCGCATGCTGCTCGCATCGCTCGAAAACGCGGCGCAAAATTCCTTTTGGACACCTCCGGGCCGCCGTTGGCGAGCGCCCTGGAAGAAGGCGTTTTCCTGATCAAGCCGAATCTCCGCGAGTTGCGCGAGCTCATGGGCGTTCCGCTCGATGACGAACGCGCCTGGGTCGACGCCTGCCGCCGGCTTACAGAAGCGGGACGCGCAGAAGTCGTCGCTCTCACCCTCGGGGATCGAGGCGCGCTTCTAGTTGTGCGCGACCAGGCATGGCGCGCGCCCGCATTGCCGATCAAGCCGCTAAGCGCAGTCGGCGCCGGCGATAGTTTCTTGGGCGCCATGGTTTGGGGCCTCGCACAGGGGCGAAGCATCGACGACGCGTTTCGGTATGGCGTCGCAGCGGGATCGGCCGCTCTGCTTTCGTCGGGAACCGGACTGTGCCGTCGCGACGACGTTGAGCGCCTCTATCCAGACGTCGTGCTCCAGAGAATTTGAGCGCGCGCAAATCGAAGCGCGGGGTGTCGCGGGCATTCAGCAGTACATCGATAAGTCGGCTCCATATTCCAGCGGCGACTGGAATACTGGCCCCAGAAGTGTGTTGTCGCAACAGACTATGGGTCGCGAACCTTGCTGAGTCTCTATTTCTTCGGAGAAGTGTCTCACGAGCGCGATATCGACCAAGCTGTTCATTGGGTTTGAAGGCGTCGACAAAAAATCATGGCGACACGCCCAGCGGCCAGGGCGTGATCGGCTGCAATGCGGATGCGGGCATAGCGTTCGACTACCACCCGCAGCGCGCATGCGCCACCCCGCTCCTGTTCTCGCGCCGCGTCGTCGGCTGATGGCAATCATCACAGGGCTGATCGGCGCGATCCTACCGGAGCAGAAACATGAATTGATCTTCCAATACGCCCGCTAATGACGCTGGAAACCATCGCGCCGTTAGGCGACGATCCAATCGTCGGACTGCTCGCCGTGGCGACCTAACCGACCCCGGCCCGACGGGGCGTTCTTGTTGTGATCGTCGCCAAGATACTCTATGCTAAGGGACACGATCTTCGACCAGGCGACCGACGACGTTCAAACAATTCGATAGACTTGGCCGCCGTCAGGAACTCGGCAATAATCAACGCGCGCGCCGTCCCAATGGTAGTCGAGATGTCGCCCTTGGATCGGGTTTGTAACGCGGTCGGGGTAGAAGAGACCGGCGCACTCTCCGCCTGCATAACGCAGACTCGGATAAACGAGACCATCCGACCCCGCGCGTCGAAGCCGAGCGCTGAGCGCTTGGCTCTCTACATATGTGTCAGGATCGAGCGCAGGCAGAAACGCTTCCACGTCCCTGAGGTCATGCAACCGCGCGTCAATGGCGAGGACAATCTCCCGAAACTGCGACGTCCATCCGGCCGGTTCGTTCGTGCGCGCCATGAACCGTTCATGGTGATAAACGGTCTCAAAGAGCGCGACCTCGAAGGAGTTGCCTGCATAGAGCACGCCGAAGGAGCCGTCGCTGAAGCGGCTCGGTCGATCGACGCTGGTGTGAGTGAACGGCGCCATCAGGTAACTGGCGCCAGGACCGGCCACGCGCCGGTCAACTGGAACGATGTCAAGGTTGCCGATCGTCTCCATCAGCCTGGGATTGGTCTTCTGCTCGGCGGAAATGATCAGCGGCCAGTCGGCGGGGTCCGCTATATCCTCGAACAAATCGATCGGCGGGAAGATGCTACGGATGATCCGAACCGCGTTTCGCCATTTGATCTCGGCGACGCGCGCAGCGGCGACGTCAATCACCAGCCGCCCCGCTCGCTGACCAGATATCGGCGAACCCGCATTAGGTCCGTGAGCTCTCCGCCGAGCATAACGCGAAGAGCGGTCTGACCCGCGAAAGCGGCGTTCGGCGCCTGTATCCAGGCATAGCCTCTTTGAGGTTCGCGAAAGATGATTCTCAGCGCCTTGTGGATGCCCATGATGTTGGAGAGGCGCGCTTTGCGATCACGATCGAAACGGCCAAGCTCACCCGCTTTCCAGCGTCGGTAGGAGCGAACAGGCAAGTCGAGCAAGATCGCCGCCTGTTCGTCATTCACCGACCAAAGGCGGAAGAGGTTGATGACGGCGCGGAACATGGCGGCGGCCTCGGCGTCGGTGATCGGCGTCGGCGCAAAGTGTTGGGGAGCTGTGTCGACGGGGAGCAGCGTGGTCATAGCAATTCTCCATTTGGCATAATATAATCGAATTGATGCCAAATGGCAATACTCACCGCTGTCTGCTGCGTTTGGCCGTTTTCGCGCTATGAGATCAATCGGCCGGTCGACGGATCGAAAATCTTTGGAAACCGCATTCTTTTCGTGGCCACGCTCCCTCTCCAGCTGGCCGTCACGACGAACGCCGTCACTTCCCTAATCGTGATCTGCGTCTTCGAACTCCAACGCTTCCTCGAAAAAATCCCTGTCGCCACCCGAAAGCCCCAAGGCATCGTCGAGCGTCACGTCGGATTGAGTTGGCTGCAACAAACCTTCGTCGTCGAGCTTTTCGATATCGAGGAGATCTCGAAGCGTCGCAAGACCAAACACCTCCAAAAACTTTTTTGTCGTGACATAAGCGAAGGGCGCGCCGGGCTGGGGCGCGCGCAAGGCCCCGTCGATGAGATCGAGACGTTTCAACCGCCCGATGACGTCACGACTGATTTCTCTGCCGGCAAGGCGTGACAGTTCGGCGCGCGTCGCTGGCTGCAGATAGGTGATCGCCGTCACCGCCAGAATTTCCGTCGGCGTCAACTCGGGCGCGCCGGCGTCGCGAAGATCGCCTGAATTCGCCGCCCGGACTGCGTTCGCAAAACGCGGCCTCGTTCTAAATTGCCCGCCGCCGGCGACAAAGACGATCTCATAGGGGCGGGCGCGCAACTCATCGACGATGTCGGCAATGAGATCGTCGAGGTTACAATGTTTGCCGACCAGTCTTGCGAGCGCTTCGCGCCCGACGGGTTCGCGCGCGGCGAAGATCGCCGCCTCGACGCGGCCCATCCACTCGCGCCAGCGCGCGCCGTGCGACAATTCGGCAAGGTCCGGATCGAATAATGCGTCCCATTCACGTCTTTTCGGGCGGCCCATTAACGCCTCGCATTCCTTCCGTGACGCGTTTTTCACGCCAACCGCATCTCGCTCGAAAACGCTACAGTCCATAGAGCCGAAAATTCGGCCGCCCGGTGAGTTCGCGCACGGCGCCGAGTTCAACGAGCCGATCGAACAGGCGTCGCGCGGCGCGATCGGAGAGACGCGAAGTTCTCGCAGCGCGCGCGAGCGAAACGCAATCGTCGGCAAGCAGGAGGTCGACGACTCGCCCGGCGCCTTTGGCGCGCAATTTGGGCACCGCCACCAGCAGCGCGTGCGAACGGCGCGACAGCTCGCCCGCCACGGCGAACGCGTCCCGGGCGGCCATGGCATAGGCGCCGGCCATGGCGTCGGGCCAATCTAGATCGCCGGGACGCGGACGCTTGCCTGCTGGGCCGCGACGCAACGACGGATGGGCGATCGCCGTCGCCAGGAGCGGAACCGGCGCGTCCCAGGAGCAGGCTCAGCCTGGCGGCGTCGATGGGCGGATGCGTCGCGCTCATGCGGCGTCTCCGATCTGGCTGTCGTCGAGAAGGGTCTCGTAGGATTGAAGCGGCGCCAAGGTGACGACGACTGTCGGCATTTTGGCTGGATCGGGCGTGAATCTGGCGCGCAGCGCCGTCATGTCGGGCAAATCGTCGGCGCGTAATCCGTCGCCGAGCGCCTCGGCCAGTTCGGCCTCGCAGGCGCGCTCGTGGGCGAGCGCGAGAAGATCGACCATGATGCGACAGGCTTGCCGCTCTGGCAGGCGCTCCAGCAGAGCGTCGAATGTGCGTCGGAACGCCTCGCGTGGGAAGAGTTGGTCGCGATAGACGAGGTTCAAAAGCGCCATCGGCTTCTTGCGCAAGGCATGAATGACGTGGCGGTAATTGACGATCTGAGCATGTTTGCCGGACGGGTGGGCGCGCCCGCGCGGCAAGGTCATCAGCGGCGTGCCCCCAATGAATACGTCAAGACGGTCGTCATAAAGCCGCACCCGCAACCGGTGGCCGATCAGGCGCGACGGAACGGAGTAAAACACCTTGCGCAAGGTGAAGCCACCCGACGTGGTGACGCGAACGCCGACCTCCTCGTAATCGCTGGTGCGTCGGTCTGGCAGGGCTTTCAGCTGAGCGCGCTCTGCGTCGATGCGAGAACGATTACGCGCGTTGTGGCGGCTGACGATCTCGTCGATGAAGTGGCGGTAGGCGGGGAGATCGGCGAAGTCGGCGCCGCCCCGCATCAGCAGCGCGTCCTTGATCGCCCTCTTGAGATGGCCATGGGAGCTTTCGATGGAGCCGTTGTCATGGGCGACGCCTTTGTTGTTGCGGGTCGGCGTCATACCGTAATGGGCGCACAGATCGTCATAGCGCCGGGTCAGATCTTCGCGCGCATCCCGGTCGAGATTGCGGAACGCGGCCGAGAGGCTGTCGCTGCGGTGCTCGAACAGCGCCCCGCCGAGCGCCCACAGGGCGTTTTGCAGTCCTTCCGCCAAAGCCACGAAGCTTTCGCCGCCGAGCACGACATGGGCGTGCTCGAAGCCGGAATAAACGAGGCGGAAGTGATAGAGCCGATGATCGAGGGCTACGCCGCCGATGGTGATGGCGAAGGCGCCCATGTCGGTGAAATCGGACAAGCCCGTGCGGCCAGGTTCATGCGTCTGGCGGAAAACCACCTCACTTTCGGCTCCGTGCAGGGCGCGCCAGGCGCGGATACGTCGTTCCAGCGTGCGGCGGACGCCATGCCCGAAAATGTCGCTGAGCGGATCGGGGCGCCGGCGTTCGCGCGGCTCGGCCTTCGCCGAAGGCAGGCGGGGATCTTGTTCGATGCGATAGGCCGTAGCGGCGCTGAACGACGCCTTGGCTGCCGCGACCGCAATCGTCTCGGTCTGACGGAATGTCATGTAAAGCCTCATCTGGTGGTCGGTTAAATGGCGCCCAGGCACAAAGCGATTCCTCCGAAAGCGGAAAATCACCCCATACCCAGTCCACCGCCAACACCAGAGCGCCTTCGAGAGGCGCCTCGCATTGCCTCATCTGAAATGTTCCTGAATGCTAAGCCGTTGCCTCGCGTAATTTGCTCCCCGTTGGAACGGGACAGCGGGGGCAGCAATGAGTCGACTGAGCATGGCGACACGGAAGGAACTGACGGCGGCCATTACCGAGCGCTACCGGTCGTCAGACCGCGTGGAAAAGGCGCGCATTCTGGACGAGTTCGTCACCATCACCGGCTTTCATCGGAAACACGCGATGCGGGTGCTCCGGAATCCTGTCGCGGCGCCGGCGGGCCGGCGGTCGCGCAGACGAAGGTATGACGAAGCAGAGCGAAATGCGATTGTATTGCTTTGGGAAGCCGCGGACCGGGTTTGCAGCAAGCGCCTGAAAGCATTGCTGCCGGTGTTGATCGACGCGATGGAGCGGCATGGTCACATCAATCTGGCCCCCGAAATCCGAGAGAAGCTGCTGACGATGAGCGCAGCGACGATCGACCGCGGCCTCCGGCGGATTCGAGAGCAAGGCGGACGGCCGCAACGGCGACCGGCGGCGAGCGCGCTGCGTTGCAGTATCCCAATACGCACGTCCGCCGACTGGGACGAACCTGCCCCGGGGTTCGTCGAGGCAGACCTCGTCGCTCACAGCGGTCCGACGTCGCGCGGCAGCTACGTTCAGACGTTGTGCTCACAGACGTGGCGACCGGCTGGACGGAATGCGCGCCACTGCTGGTTCGCGAACGGACGCTGCTGAGCGCCGTGCTCACCGAACTGCGCAAGCAGCCCCTTTTCGCGCTGCTGGGGCTGGACACTGATAACGATAGTGTCTTCATGAACGAGACGCTGAAAGCCTATTGCGACACTCCAACATTGTCTTCATTCGCTGCGGCCGTACCAAAAGAACGACCAGGCGTTGGTCGAGCAGAAGAACGGCGCCGTGGTGCGGCGGATGGTAGGCTATCGCCGGTTCGAAGGGCTCGAGGCTGCCGCTCTTCTGGCCGCGCTTTACCGCTCGTCCCGCCTGTTCGTGAACTTCTTCCAGCCGTCGTTCAAGCTTCACCTATTTCTAGGTGGCTTACGCGCGGCCGGCGCCAGTTGGGTAGACCGCCAAAAGCCTTGTCTGGGGCTTACCGAAGTTGCATTCTTTCCTTTCGGTGGAGGGCTCCATAGATAAGCGTTGGCCAAGGCTCCGGGGATCTCGGCCGTGCCACACTTCCTGTTCGCCACCGGAATAGAGAATAGTAGCCCGACCGTTGATAACGGCCGCAGGCGCGTCGATGAAATGGGCTCCTGCCGGCATTATGAGCTTTGGCGGGAGGATTTCGCCTTGGCGAAGGAACTTGGGGTAGGCGCACTGCGGTACGGGCCGCCCCTCTATAAGACATTCCTGGGCTCTGACCGGTTTGATTGGGAGTTTGCTGATCTCGTCTTCGGAGAATTGAATAAGCTCGGGCTGATCCCGATTGCTGACCTCTGCCATTTTGGGGTTCCGGATTGGATCGGCGATTTCCAGAACCCCGACTTTCCCGAACTGTTCGCGAGCTATGCTAAGGCGTTCGCCGAGCGTTTTCCTTGGGTGCAGTTGTTCACGCCGATCAATGAAATGTTTGTCTGCGCGACATTTTCGGCGGCCTATGGGTGGTGGAATGAAGAGCTTCATAGCGACCAGGCTTTTGTGACAGCGATCAAGCACATCGTCAAAGCCAACTTGCTTGCGATGAAAGCGATTCTGATCGTGCGGCCGGACGCGATCTTCATACAGAGCGAATCTTCGGAGTACTTTCACCCGAGCAGCCTTAAGGCGGTAGAAAGAGCTCATTTTCTGAATGAGAGGAGATTTCTGTCGCTCGATCTGAATTACGGCCATTCGGTAAGCGCCGAGATTTACCGGTTCCTCATGGACAATGGTATGACCGAGGCCGAATATGATTTTTTCATGGGCCAAGATCTAAAGCGACACTGCATAATGGGCAATGACTACTATGGCACGAACGAGCATTACGTGGCAGCAGATGGAAAAGCCTCTTTCTCGGGAGAAATCTTCGGCTACAATGAGATCACCAGCCAGTACTACTGGCGGTACCAAGTACCCGTCATGCATACCGAGACCAACTTCGAGGAAGGGCCAAAAGGCTACGAAGCAGTTCGCTGGCTTTATAAGGAATGGGCGAATGTCTTACATGTTCGTAAAAGCGGGGCGCCGATTTTAGGGTTCACCTGGTACTCTCTAACAGACCAAATAGACTGGGACACCGCGCTCCGAGAGGATAACGAGCGGGTTAACTTGCTGGGGCTCTACGACCTTGATCGTAGACCACGAGCAGTAGGACGGGCCTATAAGGAGCTGATTGCCGAGTGGAGTGAGGCGATGCGGACTGGAAGCGTCTGCATGATGGTGCCACTCGGACCATGTTGCGTCTAGGCCGGTCTTCGGCTGTAGTCCTCGCAAAGGAAGCTTTTGCGGGCGTATCTCATTTTCCGGGAAAACCGGCATGAGCAAGAAATCGGAAAAAGAAGACGAGGCCTACGCCGAAGCGATGCACAACGCGCAAGTGGAGTTGGTGTGATTCCACAAACACGTAAATCAAAGGCGAACAAAAGATCATGGTGTTTCTCGACGGTCGGGGCGCAGTGGGCAAAGATGGAACGGCAAAGCGACCACGGAACATTTATCCGCGCGCGAATCTCGTATCGACGGCTTTTTGGCGCGAAGTTCGATATTCTCAAGCCCCGTCAAATCGAGATCGTGGTTGACCATGCGTCCATCAGATTTCCCCGCGCCCAAGCCGCCATGTGGGCTCCGTCGGGAAGGGGATGCGCTTTGGTGAAGAGGACGGCCGCCGCGAAAGCTTCACGCGGCAAATCAGGGTTCTCGGCGGCGATCTCGTCGAGACTGTCGCCGTGCGACAAGCGCGCTTTGAAAACACAGCCCTCTTTGCGCTTAAGAGCGCGAAGCGAATAGAAGCCGCTATCGGCGCCGGCTGCAAAACGAGGACCGAGACCGGGGAAACGCTTCGCGCGGGACTAATTACGGCTCCTGCCTGTCAGAGACTCGCTCGGTTCTCGCACAAAGGACCGCCTTGGCTCATCACTCAAGCGATCAATAAAGCGCGGCGTCGTCGAACAAATGCCAAAGTGATTTTTGCAGCTTGCGGCTCGTGATATGCGCGCCGGCGGCGCGGCGCTCGAGAACGAGTTTCTTATCGTGAAAATCTTCCATGCCGACGCGATGGCCGACGCTGATCACCGTCGCGCCGGCAAGATCTTCATTAAACAGACGCAGCATCGAGACCTGACTCTCTTCGTCGAGCGCCGACGTCGCCTCGTCCATGATGATGATCTGCGGCCTTTGCAGCAAGAGACGAACAAAAGCCGTCCGCTGACGTTCGCCGCCGGAAAGCATTTGGTCCCAGCGCTGCTCTTCGTCGAGATGCTTGATAAGATAGCCCAAGCCGCACCGCCGCATCGCGCCTTCGATCATGTCGTCGGCGATTTCCTTGTCGGAGATCGAATAGAGCATGGCTTGTCGAAGCGCGCCCAAGGGAATGTACGGCTTCTGCGGCACAAAGGCGATGTGGGCGTCCTTCGGCAAGAGGATGCGGCCGGAGCCCCACGGCCATAGGCCGGCGAGCGCGCGAACAAGCGTGCTCTTTCCTGTGCCGCTGGGGCCGCCGACGAGCAGCTTCTCGCCGGAGGGAACAATCACGTTCGCGCCGGCGATCACCACTCGGCCGTTGCGATGCGCGACCGCGAGATCCTGGATATGAATCGTGTCGTCGTCGCTGACGCCGAACTCGATAAATTCCTTTTCTTCCATGATGACGGCGATATCGAGACTCTCGAGCGCTTCGATGAGTTCGTCGACGCGGTGGGCCGAGGCCATCCATTCCGCAACGCGGACGGAATTGTCGATGAACCAGTTGAAGGCGATCTGCACCGACAGGAAGGCGGCGGCAAGCTGCATGACGGCGCCGAGCGTCAGCGCGCCCGAAAGATATTTGGGCGCGACGAGCACGAGCGGGATGAGCGGCACAAGCGCGCCATTGGCGCTTTGCACGGTGGCGATCACGCCGCTGCTGTGGATCTGACGAATCCAGGCGGCGACGACGCGCCGGTAGTTCTGCAGGACAGAGCTTAATTCGTCGGCGTCGCCGCGGATAAGCGCGATGCTTTCCGCGTTCTCCTTCAGCCGCGAGAGTTCGGCGAGCAACTGCGCTTCTGCTTCGTTCTTTTGCGCGACGGCCGGAACGAGCGGCCGGCCGGCGAAATAAGCGACGCCGCCAGCGATCGTCGCGTAGATCACCGCCGCGAAGCCCAAATATCCCGGTAATACTATCTGCGCGCCAAACAGATTGAACTCCAAGGCGCCGCCGACGGTCCACAGAACCCCGACGAAGGCCGAGGCCGTCGCCAGCGCGGTCAAAAAGCCGACCGCAAATTCGACGAGCGGATCGATTGCGAGTTGAACGTCCTTGGCGATCCGGTATTCCGGCGACGTCTGCTCGGCTGCGGCGATCTCAAGACGATAGTAGCGCTGGTCCTCGAGCCACCACCCGGCGAGTTTCTCGGTCAGCCATTGCCGCCAGCGCATCTGCAATGTCATTCGCGTGACAAGCGTGCCGCTGACGGCGAGCCCGCTGAACGCGACGAGCGCGGGCAACAGCACCGTCGCCCACCCAAGAGACTCAACGTTCTTGCTTTCGAGCGCGTCGAAAAACTTCCGGTTCCATTCGTTGACGCTTAGCTGCGCCCCAAGCTGCAGTGCGATGCAAAGGGCGACTAAGCCCGTCAGCGTCCAGGCTCGCCAGCGGGTCTCGCCGGACCAGAATTTGAGCGCGAGCGCGCAGAATTCCCGCCAACGGGCTCGGTTGGGTTGCTTAACCTCCGAAGCGACAACGCCCTGCACTACAGCCTGACCATTCACAATCACCTCTGCTTGAGCGCCGGAGGCGAACGAAAGACCTTTTTCAAGCGGCGGCGCATCGCTCTCATGCGCTGCCTCTATATGGCGCGCTCTATGTGGCGCGCTATAAAACATGACACTATAGCTTTGAGGCGCCGTTTTGGTGATGTGAGGCAGCCGACCGGGACGTCGGGACGCGCGATCCGCTACGCCGCGCGAGAAGCGTGCGCTCGAAGAACAGCGCTTGGCTGATCGTCGCCTTGACCGTGTCAACCTTATTGGGCTTGCTAATAAGAAAGGCGGCTCCGGCAGTTCGCCCATCTATGGAGGCGCGGTCCTGACGATCTGGCTCGTTCACAGACCCTTGTTCTGGAAGCCCCGAGGCACTCCTTAATGCTCGTCTTTGGTGGCGCTGGTCCCGTCGCGGGAGTGGTTGGAAATTGGTTGGCGTAGTCTCCGGGTCGCCTAACCCGAACGATTCCAGCGTTGGAGCGCTGGAAGGGAGACCACGCCATGGTGAAGGATACCACGAAGGGGGCGGCTGTCGCCGCCGACAATTTGCTTTTCGATGATTGTTCCGACGCGATCGAGGACGGTGTGCGCGTCCGCGTGCGCAGCTTCATCGAGACGATGTTGGAGGAGGAGTTGGAGGCGGCTTTGTCGCGTCCGCGCTATGGGCGGCGCAAGGCGCAAGGAGATGATGAAACCGCGGTTTCCCTCGGCGGCCATCGCCACGGCCGCGAGCGCACGCTGACGGGCATGTTCGGAAAGACCGAGATTTCCGTCCCACGCGCGCGGATCGTGGGCGAGGACGGCAAGACACGCGAGTGGAAGAGCGCCTCGCTGCGGGCTATCAGCGCCGCACAAAGGCCGCCGACGCGCTGATCGCCGGCGCCTATCTTGCCGGAACCAACACGCGTCGAGCGCGCCGGGCGTTGAACCCGGTTCTCAAAGGCGCGGTCGGCAAAGATGTGGTCAGTCTAACTTGGCGAAAGGCGCAAGGCGACTGGGACGCCTAGAATGCGCGTTCGCTCGTCGATGAACCCATTGTGTTGTCGCTTGCCTTGGAACAAGGCCCAGCCACGCCGCGAGATCGCGCCCATGTTTGAATGTGTCTGCTTTGCCAATCGCCGCGATCAGAGCTGAAGCGATCAATGCGCCGACGCCTGGAATCGTCGCCAATTGGCGCGCGTCCTCATTCTCTTTCGCAAAGGCCGCAAACTCCGCATCGAATACGGCGATCCGCTTGTCCAATTCGCGCCATTGCACGCGAACGTCGGCGATGAGCCCGCGCATTCTTCCGCTGAGCCCTTGCTCGTCTGGTTCGTCCAGCAGAACGCCGAGTCTTTCTTCGAGATGACGCTTGCCCTTGGGAACAACAATCCCGCGCTCGAGAAGAATCGCAGGCGCCTGATTGATCAGCGCCGTCCGTTCGCCGATCAAGCGGTCGCGCGAACGGTGTAGCGTTTGTATGTCGAGCTGATCCTGCGTCTTCAACTCGACGAAGCGCATCGTCGGCCGCGTCGCCGCTTCTGCGATAGCCTCCGCGTCGCGATCGTCGTTCTTTTGCGCCTTGACATACGGGCGAACATATTCGGGAGACATCAGTCGGACCTCGTGACCATGCGTCGCGAATAGCCGGCCAAGATGATGCGCGCCGCAACACGCTTCCATCGCGACAACACAGGGCGACAACTGCGCCGCCAAACCAACGAGCGTTTCCCTCTTCGCGCGACGGCGTAAAACCGGTTCAGTCTGTCACGACGCCAAGGACAACGCCGGCGGCTTAGGAGGTTATCAGAAGGAGGCGGAAGATGGCCCGCCACAGCTCAAAAAAGATCCGCGTCACGTTGAATGGCGATGGAGTGATCGGCAAAAGGGGGGCCGACGCGGTCGCATCTCAGGACGACATGGAACTGGCTGGTCGGCAGTCATGGAACTCTCGGTCTTCGGGCGTACTCAGGGCGCAATCACGCCTTTTTTCAGGAGAAGCTCATCGAAGAGAAAGACCTGATTGGGATCAGCAAATTCGCCATGGCCGCTTTTGCCGGCATATTCACAGCGCGATAAGAGATAGCGTATGATATTAAGACGCGCGGATTTTTTGTCGTCGGCTTTCACAAGCGTCCAAGGGGCGAACACGCTGTGCGTTCTCAGGAGCATCTCGTTGCGCGCTTGCGAATAATCCTTCCAGTGGCTTAGCGCCTTTTCATCGACGGGGCTAATTTTCCACTGGCGCAACGGGTCTTCTCGTCGGCGCTTGAGCCGCTTTTCCTGTTCGTCACGGCTGATGTCGAGATAATATTTGATGATTGTGACGCCGCAATGGACGAGCAATTGCTCATATATCGGCACGGTGTGCACGAACTGCTCATATTCTTCATTCGTGCAGAAGCCCATGACACGTTCGACGCCCGCGCGATTGTACCAGCTGCGGTTGAAGATCACGATCTCGCCGCTACTTGGCAAATGCGGCACATAGCGTTGAAAATACCAGGATTTTCGGTCCTGGTCCGAGGGTTTGGCTAGCGCGACGATTCGCGATTCGCGCGGACTGAGATGCTCGGTGATGCGCTTGGCCGTCCCGTCTTTGCCGGCCGCGTCCCGGCCTTCCAAAATGACCAGTATCTTGCGATCGTTTTCGATGACGTGCTTATGGAATTTGACCAGCTCCACCTGCGCCTTATGCAACGCCTTTCGGTATGCGTCGCTTTCTGAATTATCATTCTCGGTCATGCGAATTGTCCCTTCGGCTGCCGAGCCAAACGAGGAGCGCAACAGGAACGCGTCTAAAATTTAAGCGATAATCCTCAAATTTCACCGGGCCGCCCAATTCGAGTCGACAAAGGGCGACGCGGCAAGACCGATGGCTCGGATTTGAATCGGGACACGAATTCAATTATACTATTAAAAAGCTCTATGAGTTTGGCGAACATGTCTCGTCGGGTGCAATCATTTATCGTCCTTCTCGCCCTGCTGGCCGTATTGACTAGCGGCATGAGCGGCGCTTGGAGGTCCAAAGCCACGCACCAGTGTGATGGCATGGTTGGCATGATGAATATGGATGATTGCCTCGAAAGCATGAATGGTGACCGCGCCGGCGGTCTCGACTGCGCGACGCTGACATGCGGGCTGACGCAAACCATCCTGCCGCCGCACGAAACCGTTATTACTTCGATAATTGCGACGTGTGCATCGCCATTGACGCCGCGCGACGACCGTGAACGCTGCGGCCTTTCCGGCCCGCCGGATCTTCGGCCTCCAATCGCCTAACGCCGCAATAGTCGGCCGCAGTAGCGCGACGCCCGGACGTCGGACGCACCCCTTGGCGCGTCCCACCAGGCCGCACGAGCTGGGACACGTTGCGGATAACCCTGAACCAAATATCAACAAGCCGCCTTATTCATGCTTTCTGCGCAATAATACGCGCCAGGAGAACGAGTATCTGCGCGAGACGTGCCTTAAATAATACTATGTAATTATTTTTGCTTGGCGGCATTGACTCGGTACATACTCGAAATTACGTCTGTATTATTAGTGGCGTCGCCAATTATCAGCGCCCACTATTGGAGAAGACATGGGTCCACGCGTTCCGCCCACGCACACTCTCGCCTTCACACCGGGATGCCAAGGGCGTCGAGAGACAGGCGCCTTCCCTCGGTCGGTCCAATTGACCAGGGCCGGCGCCGCGCAGATGCAATACGACGCCATTCGAATCCGGCTCGATGGCGCCATCGCGGAAGCGTGGTTGGGACTTGAAGCCGTGCGCAAGACGATCCGCATCGTCGAACAGCGTCAGGTTCCGCAAGCTTATTTGTCAGTCGAGACTGCCGCAAGCGGCTTCCCAGCCGGAACAACCGATCTCGCCGCAGTCTTAGATGCAGAATGTCGGCTCCGTGCGGTCAAATTCGAACTGTTGAAGCTCAAGGTGGAGGAACAGGCGAGATACGCCGAACTCGAACGTCTGGCGGGAGGATCTCTATGACGCGGCGTTACGTCATTCTTCTCTTGGGCTTTGCGGTCTTCGCGGCGGTCTTCGCGCGCTTGGTCGAAGGGCGTTATCCATGGCCTACCCCTTCGAAAACGCCGGGCGCGATTCCGAATGTCTCGGACAGTACGCCCGCATCGACAGGGCCGATCATTTACTACCGCGACCCCGATGGTCGCCCGGCCTATTCGTTCACGCCGAAGAAAACATCGGCCGGCAAGGACTATCTGCCGGTGCGCGCGAGCGAGGACGTGAGTTTCGGGGATAAGCCGCCTCCGGTCGCCGCCGCGAGCGGCCAGCGACGCGTGCGGTTCTATCGCAATCCGATGGGCCTGCCCGACACTTCGCCCGTTCCAAAGAAGGATTCGATGGGAATGGATTACATTCCCGTCTATGAAGACGAATCCGAGGATAGTTCGACCGTCACAATCAGCCCCGGCAAGTTACAAAAGACAGGGGTTCGTTCCGAACCGGTCGAACGTCAGACGCTGAGCGTCCCTGTTCGCGCGACGGGCAGGATCGAGTTCGACCCGCGCCGTATCTCGATCGTCTCCCTGCGCTTCGAGGGCTTCATCGAATCGGTCGAGAAGTTCGTGGAAGGCGATTACGTCCGCAAGGGCCAGGTGCTCATGCGCATCTATGGCCCCAATGTTTCGAGCGCGGCGGCCGAATATGTCGCCGTCCTCAAAACGCGACGGGGCGAAGCAATCGAGGCGGCGGGCATTGAGTCTGCGAGGCTGCGACTCCGCAACCTCGGTCTTGATGACAATGCTATTGCAGAGATAGCGCGCGCGCGTAGCGTCCCCCATCATATACTATGGCGGGCGCCGCAGGACGGACACATCTTCGAGCGGACTGCGCTCAACGGCATGCGCGCCGCGCCGGGTGATGCGCTATTTCGCATCGTCGACCATTCGGTGGTCTGGGTGTTGGCTGACATCGCCGAGCGCGACATCTCTTTGGTGGCCCCCGGACAAAAGGTCGACGTCCGACCAAGAGCCTACCCAGATCGAACCTTCAAGGGGAAGGTCGCGCTGATCTATCCCCATCTCAATATTGAGACGCGCACGGGGCGCGTGAGGATCGAACTGGCGAACCCCGACGGGCTGTTGCGGGGAGACATGTACGCCGAGGTGGAGATCGCCGCCGGCGGAAACGAGAAGGCGCTTACTGTCCCCGAAAGCGCCGTCATCGACACAGGCAAGCGGCAAGTGGCGATTGTCGACAAGGGCGACGGGCGTTTCGAGCCGCGCGAAGTCAAAATCGGCCGACGCGGCGAAGGCTTCGTCGAAATCAAGAGCGGCGTAAACGAAAACGAACGCGTCGTCACGGCCGCGAACTTCCTTATCGACGCCGAAAGCAATTTGAAGGCGGCGTTGCGAGCTCTCGATCAAGGGGAGGCTGGCAAGTGATCGCCCGGCTCATCGCGTGGTCGGCGCGCAACCTTGTTCTCATTTTCGTCGGCACAGCCTTCGTCGTCGCAGCGGGGTTCTATGCCTTGCGCACACTGCCGCTCGACGCCATTCCCGATCTCTCCGATGTGCAAGCGATCGTCTATACGGAATATCCGGGCCAGGCGCCGCAAGTCGTCGAGGACCAAGTCACTTATCCGCTCACCAGTTCGATGTTGACGGTTCCGCGTTCCAAAGTAGTCCGCGGATTTTCGTTTTTTGGCGTATCCTTCGTCTACGTCATCTTCGACGATGGCGTCGATATTTATTGGGCGCGCTCGCGCGTCCTCGAATATTTGAGCGCGGCGAGTAAGAGATTGCCGGCGGGCGTGACGCCTGTTCTTGGTCCCGATGCGACGGGCGTTGGCTGGGTCTATCAATATGCGCTCATCGCCAAGGATATGACGCTCGCCGAATTGCGCTCGATCCAGGACTGGACGATCCGCTACGGCCTCGCCAAGGCCGAAGGCGTCGCTGAGATCGCGAGCGTCGGCGGATTTGTCAAGCAGTATAATGTCGTTGTCGATCCTAATCGACTGCGCGCGCTCGGCATTCCGCTGTCGAAAGTGCGCGAGGTCATTCGTGCGAGCAACGCCGATGTCGGCGGCCGCACGGTCGAACTTTCCGAATTTGAATTCATCGTGCGCGGACGCGGCTATCTACGCGGCGTGAGCGACCTGGAAAGCATTGTTCTGCGCGTTGAAAGCGGCACGCCGCTTCTCCTAAAGGATGTCGCACGCATCGAACTCGGTCCCGACGAACGACGTGGCATCACGGAACTTAACGGCGATGGCGAGGTCGCGAGTGGCATCGCGCTGCAACGTTATGGCGCCAATGCGCTCACAGTGATCGACAATGTCAAGTCCACCCTCGCGCAGATGGCGACAGGCCTACCGAAAGGCGTCGAGATCGTCTCGGTTTACGATCGCTCACAGCTCATTCATGCTGCCATCGAAACACTAAAGAGTACGCTCATCGAGGAAAGCATCATTGTCGCGCTCGTCTGTGTTGCGTTCCTCTTGCATGTGCGTAGCTCTCTCGTCGCCATCATCATGTTGCCGGTCGGCATTTTGATGGCCTTCGCCGCGATGAAGGCGCTGGGACTCGGCTCGAACATCATGAGTTTGGGCGGCATCGCCATCGCGATCGGCGCAATGGTCGACGCCGCCATCGTCATGATCGAGAACGCACACAAGCGTCTGGAGCGCGCACATCCGGATAAGCGGCGCATCGAGATACTGATCGACGCTGCAACAGAAGTCGGCCCCGCCCTTTTCTTTAGTCTGCTGATTATTACGGTTTCTTTCTTGCCGATCTTCACGCTCGAAGCGCAAGAGGGGCGCCTGTTCGGCCCGCTCGCCTTCACCAAGACTTTCGCGATGGCGGCGGCGGCGCTTCTTTCCGTGACGCTCGTGCCGGCGCTGATGGTCGTATTCGTGCGCGGAAAAATCGTTCCGGAGGCGAGAAACCCGATCAATCGCGCGCTCATCTGGCTCTATCGACCGATCATAAGTCTGGTGCTTAAAGCGAAGGTCGCCACGATTCTGCTGGCGCTGGGAGCGCTCGCGATAACCATCATTCCGGCGCGCCAGCTCGGCAGCGAATTCATGCCCGCCCTCAATGAGGGAGCGCTACTTTACATGCCGACGACGCTGCCGGGACTTTCGGTCACCAAGGCCGCCGAGCTCCTGCAAACGCAGGACCGCATCATCAAATCTTTCCCGGAAGTTCAGTCCGCCTATGGCAAGGCCGGGCGCGCCTCGACCGCGACCGATCCGGCGCCGCTCGAAATGTTCGAGACCGTCATCCAGCTGAAGCCAAAGGATCAGTGGCGCGCTGGAATGACGATCGACAAGCTCACTGCGGAGTTGGATGCGGCGTTGCAATTTCCCGGCGTGTCAAACGCCTGGACCATGCCAATCCGAAACAGGATCGACATGCTGGCGACCGGGATCAGGACGCCAATCGGCGTCAAGATTTTCGGCCGCGATCTTGCGCAAATCGAGAACTTGGCGCGGCAGGTTGAAACTGTGGTGAAACGCGTTCCCGGCGCTTCTTCCGCCTACGCCGAACGCGTCATGGGCGGCTACTACCTCGACATCGCGCCGGATCGCGCTGCGCTCGCGCGTTACGGCCTCATGATCGGCGACCTGCAAGCGACAATCGCCACGGCGCTCGGCGGCGAGACCGTCACAACAACGGTTGAAGGACGCGAACGCTACGGCGTCAACATCCGCTATCCGCGCGACTTCCGCTCCAATCCGAGAGCGATCGCCAGCGAAGTGCTGATTCCCTTACCCGGCGGCGGGACGGTTCCGCTCGGCGAGGTAGCGAGGGTCGAACTCGTTCGTGGCCCGACCTCGATTCGCACCGAGAATGGCCAGCTCGCGGTCTACATCTTCGTCGATATTCGGGGCCGCGATCTCGGCGGCTTTGTCGAAGAAGCGCGCCAGGCGGTCGTCGACACGATTGAGTTCCCGCCAGGCTCTTATGTCGTTTGGAGCGGCCAATTCGAATATCTGGAGCGTGCACAGGCGCGCATGCGGCTGGTCGTGCCCCTGACGCTACTCATCATCTTCCTGTTGCTCTACCTGAATTTCCGCCGTTTGACCGAAACATTGATTGTCATGCTGTCGCTGCCCTTCGCGCTCGTCGGCGGCGTATGGCTGATGTGGCTCCTGAACTTCAACATGTCCGTCGCAGTGGCGGTCGGCTTCATAGCGCTCGCCGGCGTCGCCGCCGAGACCGGCGTCGTGATGCTGATCTATCTCGATGCGGCGATGCGTGAGGTCGCGGCCAAGCGTGCGGCCGAAGGGAAGAGCTTCACTCGCGCCGATTTGCGAGAAGCGATTATGCTCGGCGCGGTCGACCGCGTGCGGCCGAAAATGATGACGGTCGTCGCCATCATGGCGGGGCTTGTGCCGATCCTCTGGAGCACGGGCGCAGGATCAGAAGTTATGCAGCGCATCGCCGTTCCGATGATTGGCGGGATGGTGTCTTCGACGGCTCTGACGCTCGTCGTCATTCCGGCGATCTATGCGCTGATCAAGGGGTTTGGCCTGTCTGAAAAAGGCGAGGTCAAACAGGAGCTGGAAGGAACTATCCATGCAGGTCCATAAGACCGTGCACAGCAATCTTCAGAGGAGGAAAAACCAATGCTTAGACTCTCTATTGCCTTAGCGACGATGCTGGCCCTATCCGTCCCCACAATGGCCCAAGAGATGCAGGAGCAAGATCCGCAGATTCACGGAATGGTCCCCGGCGGGCATAGCCGTCACGGGCATCGCGATTGGAGCACTCCGGGTCAACACAGGCATAATGTGTGCTGGCATCGCCATAACGGACAATGGGTGTGGGTCTGCCGCTGACGGGGGGAGGCCTCGTGATTGAATGCATATTCAACATGAAGCCGCGCATATCGTAATCCCTTTCAGCTATATAGGAACGACCCGACTGGGGCTTTGTTCTGGGGCCGTTTCTTATAGGAAAGCGGCCCTGCGCCAAGAAGGTCTCAGAGCGCCGTTATGTGCCGAAACGGTCGGCGTCAGCATGGCGGGTCTCGTGCCGATCCTCTGGGGCGCAGGCGCCGGATCAGAAATCATGCAGCGTGTCGCCGTTCCGATGATTGGCGGGATGGCGCATTCGACGGCTCTGATGCTTGTCGTCATCACTCGGTCTATACGCTGATTAAGCGCTTTGGCCGCCGCTCGACGATGAAACAGCATGGTTGTCGAAGACGCTGGCCATTCGATCCGCGTTTCAAAGCGCGGAATGATGTTCACCAAGGAGAGAAATAATGCAGAACCTTCCTCATCACCGCGTCAAACTCGTTGCGGTTCTCGCTGCTTCGGCGATCGTCCCCACGCTCTGCGCGACAAAAGTCGGCGCGGTCGAATCCGCGCAACGGCTCGTCGTCGCCCAAGCCGCAGACAAGGCGTCTGGCGACGGCCTCATCAAGGGCGTCAATGCAACCGAGCGCAAGCTCCTGATCACGCACGGGCCGATCGCCGCGTTGAATTGGCCCGGCATGACGATGGCTTTCGGCATCGCGCCCGGCATCGACCTCACGGGCTTGGCGCCGGGAGCCAAAGTGACGTTCACCCTGAGCCGCGATGCAAAAGGCCTCTATGTCATCGACGAAATTCGCCGCATGGAGTGAGCGGACGATTGCAAAAGGGGAAATTAGCCACTGATGGAATCAGACGGGACGATGAGCGGTTGGGGCATGTCGAGCATGGGACCCTTCTGGATTTTGATGCCGGTAGCCCTGATTCTCGCGATAATAGTGCTCATCAAATACTTGCTCGAGTGAATCGACGAGCGCAGGTCGACGCGGCCTGCTTGGCTTCCTTCCAGGAGACTGACATGTCAAAATCGAAAACAAGTTTGGCCATCGTCTTCGCCCTTGGCCTTAGTGCGCCGCTTGCGGCCCTTGCTCAAGACATCGTCGCATGGCGCTCGCCATCCTGTGGATGCTGTCGCCTATGGGCAAAGCGTCTCGAAGATGCGGGCATGAAGGTCACGATGATCGATGTGAGGGATATCGCCAAGATCAAGAAAGAGCATGGCATAACGCCCGAACTCGCCTCTTGCCACACCGCCATTGTGGAAGGCTACACGATCGAGGGTCACGTGCCGGCGAGCGAAATAAAGCGGCTGCTGGCGGAGCGGCCCGACGCGATCGGGCTGAGCGTTCCTGGAATGCCTGCGGGTTCGCCAGGCATGGAGCAGGGCGCGGCCGCATCTTACAACGTGCTGCTCGTGAAACGCGACGGCTCGACTGAAGTGTTCGCGCGCTATCCATAAGGTCTGCGCGAGCGCAGGCGGAAGACACCCGGGGATATGGACGACGGGGTTGACCATGATCGACACGATGATCCCGCTACCGACAACTGGCGCATTGTCCACGGCTGCTCGACGTGAGCACATAGAATTGACCGTGGGCGGCATGACCTGCGCCCACTGCCCTCCCGCGATCGAAAAGGCGCTCGGGGAAATAAAGGGAGTCGTATCGGCCCGAGTGAACCTCGTGAACCAGATCGCCGCCATCGATTACGACGCGGATCGCGTGAAGATCGTCGACCTCGCAAAAGCCATCCGCTTCGCCGGCTACGTGCCGGGCGCCGCGAAAATTCGCGTTTCCGTAGCACAAATGCATTGCGCCTCTTGCGTGACCCGCGTCGAGTCCGCCCTGAAGGGGACGCCGGGCGTCATTGCCGCTGCAGCCAATCTCGGCTCAAGCGCCGTTGATATCGAATATGACCCGCAAAAGACCGATTTCAGCGCAATCCGTTCGGCGATCGAAGCTTCCGGCCACAGGGTCGCTGAGCGACAACCCCAGGATATAAGGGCCGCCGTCGAAGCCGGTGCTGATCCCGACCAGATTGCGCGCGAAAGTGAATATAAAGCGCTCATGCACAAGTTCTGGTTCGCGGCGATCGTATCGGCGCCCGTTATGGCGCTGAGCTATCCCGATCTGATTCCCGGGTTGCGTGAGTGGATGCCGGCGGGCAGCGACACTCGGCGTATCGTCTGGGCGCTGCTTGGCGTGGCATCGGTTCCCGTGCTCGTCTGGTCGGGCTCACAATTCTTTGTCGGCATGTGGGATGCGTTGAAGCACCGCGCCGCCAATATGCACACCTTAATCTCGATTGGCGTCTCGGCGGCATTTCTTTATTCGGTAATCGCCGTCGCCTTCCCCCATCTCTTCCCGAGCATGGCGCTTGCCGAAGTCTTCTGGGATGTGACCGACGTGGTGATCGCCCTCGTCACGCTGGGGCTGGCCTTAGAGCTAAAGGCCAAGGGCCGCACCTCGGAAGCGATCAAAAAGCTCATCGGCCTACAGGCCAAGACCGCACGGGTGCTGCGTGACGGCAAGGAAATTGACTTGGCCGTAGAAGAGGTCGTCGCCGGCGACACAGTCGTGATCCGTCCAGGCGACAAGATCCCTGTGGACGGCGAGGTGACCGAAGGGTCCAGCGCCGTCGATGAATCGATGATCACCGGGGAGTCGATTCCTGTCGAGAAACATGTCGGCGACGAGGCAATTGGCGGCACGCTCAATAAGACGGGCAGTTTTAAGTTCCGCGCGACAAAGGTCGGCAAGGACACAGCACTCGCTAACATCATCCGGATGGTCAAGGACGCTCAAGGCTCGAAGGCGCCAATCCAGCGCGTCGTCGACGCCGTATCCGGCTTTTTCGTTCCGACCGTGATGATCTTGAGCGTTCTCTCCTTCATGATCTGGTATGTCTTCGGCCCAGAGCCGCGCGTCATCTACGCGACCATCGTTCTGGTCACGACACTGATCATCGCCTGCCCTTGTGCGCTGGGGCTCGCCACGCCGACTTCGTTAACGGTAGGAATCGGCAAGGGCGCCGAGAATGGAATCCTCATCCGCTCCGGTGATGCGCTTCAAAGCTCGGAGAAACTCCAGGTGATCATTCTCGATAAGACCGGAACGATCACACGCGGCGAGCCTTCGTTGACGGACGTGGTTCCCGTCGACGGTCAACGCGAAGAGACTGTGCTGCGGCTCGCGGCGGCTCTCGAACGCGGCTCCGAGCACCCGCTTGGCGAAGCCATCGTTAAGGGTGCGGAGGCGCGCGGCCTTCCGCCCGTTGAAGCGAGGGGATTCGTGGCGATACCTGGTCATGGCGTGAGCGGCGAGGTCGATGGCCGTCAAGTCCTCCTCGGCAACACAAAGCTGATGGGTGATCGTGGCGTCGCAATCGACGCCCTTGCGCCGACGTGGGAGCGCCTCGCCAATGAAGGGAAGACACCAATGTATGTGGCGGCCGACGGACAATCTGTGGGCCTCGTCGCTGTCGCCGACACAGTGAAGCCCGATTCCAAGCAAGCGATCGAGATCCTGATGCGCTTAGGGATTGAGGTCATCATGCTTACGGGTGACAACGAACGAACGGCCAAGGCGATTGCAAGTCAAGTAGGCATCGGTCGCGTGCTCGCAGAGGTGCTGCCCGACGCCAAGGCGCATGAGGTTCAAAAACTCCAGCTTGAAGGAAAGACCGTCGGCATGGTGGGCGACGGCGTCAACGACGCGCCGGCGCTTGCGCAAGCCGATGTCGGCTTCGCCATCGGCACGGGCACGGATGTCGCGGTCGAGGCAAGCGACGTGACGCTCATCAGGGGCAGCTTACAGGGCGTTGTCACGGCGATCGAGATCAGCCGCGCCACCATGCGTAACGTGCGCCAAAACTTGGTCGGCGCCTTCGGTTACAACATTCTCGGCATACCTGTGGCGATGGGCGCGCTTTATCCGGCCCTAGGCATCCTGCTGTCGCCGCTCCTCGCCTCAGCCGCCATGGCCTTCAGTTCCGTCACGGTTGTCAGTAACGCCAATCGCCTGCGCTTCTTTCAGCCGAGGAGGACCGCATCATGATCTCACGGCCGCCCCGCCTTGCGCTCGCCGGGTTCTTTTTGGTTTTGCTCGCCGCGACGGCGTCGGCACAGAGCGATCGCTGGGGACGGTGTCGAAGCGCCGAACCGGACGCTCGGATCGCGGGCTGCACGGAGGTCATCGACCGTCTAAAACGCCAAAGTAGGCGTGATCAGTTCACAGCCTATTTTAATCGTGGCGGCGCCTATCGAGCGAAGGGCGATCTTGATCGCGCCCTCGCCGATTTGGACAAGGCGCTGAAACTCTATCCCAAGGCGGCGTCCGCGCTTGCAGAACGGGCATCCATCTTCAAAGCGAAGGGCGATTTCGACAACGCGATCGCCGATTACGATGCGTCCATCGCGGAGCAACCAAACGCCGTCGCTTTCCTTGGCCGAGGCGAGGCTTATCGAGCGAAAAACGACTTCTATTCCGCCATCGCGGATTACGACAAGGCGATGGCTCTCGATCCCGAATTGGCGGAAGCCTTCGTCTCCCGGGCCAAGGCCTATCTGGGCAAACAGGATCTCGAGAGCGCCAAACAGGATCTCGAAGCAGCGTTGAAGCTCGACCCCCAGCTCGCTTCGGCGAAAGAAGCGCTTGACGAGATAAACAGCGCGATCGCCGAGCGCGCAACGCCTCCAGCCGCGGCGGGCCCACGGGCCCCTGTTGTGGCGACGTACACGTCCTCGGATCGCCTGATCGTGGCGTTCGGCGGGTCCGCTCTGATCGCCTTCATCGTCTGGTTCTTCTGGCTCAAGCGTGCGGAAGGCGTGCGCGCGGCCGAAACCAGCGGCGGCTATCAAGAAGCGATGATTCTGGTGAAAGGCGGGTACACGCCCGACACCATCATCGTGCGGCGGGGCAAGCCGGTGCGGCTCAACTTCCGCCGTGAAGAGACGGCGTCGTGCTCCGACAAGGTGATTTTCGCCGACTTTCAAAAGAGCGCCGAACTGCCCACCGGCGAAACCGTCGCGGTCGAGTTCCTGCCGAGGGAGTCTGGCGAATTCAATTTTGCATGCCCCATGGGCATGTTCCGCGGCAGGCTGGTCGTCGAATAGAACGCCTGTCGGCCGGCCCAACGTCGAAGGAGCGAGCGATGCGACACGAA
>Ga0351890_10078_pt1 | contig 36835 bp, 17 predicted proteins | sample TotcelFGM3001M15_FD_206743 | JGI IMG/M metagenome (GOLD analysis project Ga0351890, IMG submission 206743) | Enriched cells from coal bed in the Powder River Basin, Montana, United States - Total cells FGM rep3 HSBNCT.FGM.300.1.M15 ...
AATGGTTGTCGTAAAGGGTTCCATCGTTGTTGTGAAGATCTGTTCTGACCCAATAAAATTGAGGCAGACGGGCATCAGGTCCATAGATATCCTTGAAATCGGGATGGGGGTCCTGGAAGAGGAGGTTGTGAAGATTGCGTAAAGCTATTTGCCTGTCGCCTTTGATATCAGGAACTCCTTTGAACAGGTCAATAGGATCTCCCTGCTCATCCAACACTATAAAAGTAAGAGGGTTTTCGGGATCCATCAACTCGGGAGTGACGCCTGCAGTAAGAATATCGGGAGAAGTGTTGATCACCAGACGGTTGACTGGAACAGGGTCTATCTTTGCCATGCCTGAAAGATAGACTTCGTGGGAATATTCATTGGGAGGTACTTCTTTCCAGAAGGGTGAGAAGCCTCGATCGTTGTTGTCATCGCCATATTTGTAGGCATTGATATAGATAGGAGCTATTTCGTATTGACTGATGATATGGTCAGGTTCTTTTGCAAATTCTGCTCTTGCGTCGGGCATTCCACCGTAATCATATCCTATGGTTGTTAATTGTGATCCATTGGAAGCGGATAGATTGACAATAAATTCGCCATCTTCCCGCATAAAGGTACGACCATCGATAACACCGCTGGACCAGGTATTGGTAGCCATGTCATAGGTACCCATAACTTCAGTTTCATAGTCTGCGAATGATATTTTACCGTCACGATTAAGATCGTGATGAGCGGGAAATTGCTTGCCTACTTCAAACCAGGTGCTGGATCTGGGAGGATTGGTGATGTGTCCGTCGCCCATACCGATAATTCGACGAGTCATGGGATCCATAATACCGCGATCCTGCCAGACCATAAGATAGGCATTGTTGGCGTATCGGGTGTCTTGTTCGGGAACGCTGGCTTCAGTAAGAAGAAGCGATAGTTCATGGTCTTGTTCAATTTCGAGTTGTGTAGGAACACCATCAATCTTGATACCATGGACGGGTAATGAAGTGAGAGGAGGATCCTGACAGCAGTCGGTATAATGATACTTTGCACCATTAGTGAATTCAATCATAATGTCAATTTTGCCATGTCCTACGGGGATAAGTTCATCAAAAAGGAAGAAAGTATTGGGAAGCCAGGTATTACAACCGGTATGACCGTGGCGACCAGCTCCATAATAGGACCACTTATGATCATAACCGCCGTATTGATTTAGAATCCAAGGGTTGAGCTGTTGGCCGGTAATCTGAAGGAAATCATAGGGGGCCGTGGGGTTGGTCACGGTAGCCAGGTTGATACCTGATTGAGAAGGAGTCATAATCTGATAATAGCCAAAATTGATGGGGTCCACCGTAATCTTGCCTGAAAAATCATAGTGGAGCGGGACATTTTCGTGACCATTGTAGTCGTAGCGAGTATTTAATCGGAAGAGATAGGGGTCATTACCTCCGCGTAATTGGTCTTCCATGACTTTCTTGGGGGTCGCAAAAGGACCAGTCACTTCAATTTTGCGGATGCTGTTGTAAAAAGAAACATGATCGTAAGCATTTTGCCTCTTGAGATAAAAAGCAAGACCGTAGTCAGTTTGGGGCATAAACTCAGTACCAAGTTTTACAAACTTGTCTCTCCAGATGGCTGGATAAGCATTCCAGGCAGAGCCAGCAGAATGCTCTTTATTGAAAAATTTGAGTCGAACTCTTCCTGCATGGCTCTGGCCTCCAGGATAAGATCGAATATCATTGTTAAAGTTTTTGACCATGGGGAAGTATCGGGCACCTATTTGAGGATTGGGTGGATTGAGGGGATGAAGCGCGCTGGTGCCAGTGGTGTAGTTGATCCATGAATTTTGAAGCGCATGATCGATAATGGATACGTCAGTAAAATTGAGATCAGGATTTGCAGGAGCAATTTTGATGCTTATTTCGGAACAGTAGTCAATGCCCATGCCAGGCTCAAGGATATAATGTCCGGGATGAGGGAGAGAACTATTATAGTCGAGTAGGGTTGCAGTAGTGTAGAGCCTGATGTTGAGGGGAGTAGAGGGATCAGTGGGCCAGGCAACAATAATTGCTTTGCCTCCATCATCATTGCGGTAGTCGGTTGGGTTGGGATAAGACTTGGGGCTCAACAAAGTGGGGACGCCCCAGGTAAGAATATTGCCATAGGCTTGAGGAGGAACGCCACGGAAGTTGGGAAAGTTCCAGTGTTCGTCAACAAAGTTGCCAAACAAACCGTAACGATCGCCAAAACTCCATTCGCCCAAGCGGGGGAAACCGGGTTGGTCGCCGCAAATCTGATTGATGTTTTGGCCTATGGAACAATCCATGTCCTCCAGGCTGAGTGGGGGTCTGCTCATAACGGTTGGAAGAGGAGTGCGGAGAAGGTTGGGATTACACACATAGGGAGCAGAATCCCAGCGATCATAGACATAAGGATTTTGCCAGGAATAGATCCAATCAGTAGGATCGAGAACACCCTTAACCTGACCGGGGACATTGGGTTCATACCAACGCCAGAAATCGTAATTGCCATCGTCGCGTACCTGAACAATATATCGTTGACCTGCAGCGCCGATAGTAGTAAACATGCCATTGATACCGCCACCTTTAACATTGTAGTTGGCAATCAGAGCATTTTGCACGATTTGGGATCCATTAGGGACAAATACATGGATAGGTAAATCAAAGTATAAATCATTGCCGGAAATAGCCACAATACGACGATACATGGGAGTAGGTAGTCCTGTTTCGATATAGACATAGTCGCCCACACGGAAAAGCCCTACCATGCCTGATTGGACTCTAATGTAGGGGCTTCCATTGGGAGCTCCTGTTGGAGGATGATTGACAAAAGCAAAGTCCACATCAAGACCTTGATAAACCACCGTCCTTCGCGTGGAAGCTACTGCCATGGAATTGGGATCATTGACATCCAGAGGATTGTCAAAATTTTTAATTTCGAGAGCTACGATAGGTTGGCGCTCATCAAGAATGCTAATGCATTCTCTTGAGGGCAGTATTTCGAATTTTTCAGGCTCTACTTGCAGTCTTTCGAGACCAAAGCAATCGTAGGTACCTGAAAGCTCTCTTGGAATAAGATTTTTGGTAGGAGGATAGACGAACCAGCGAGTTTTTTGGAATTCACCCCAGGGGTATCTCCAATATTCCAAACGCTCCCATTTGGAAGCCCAAACGGTAGGATCCGCATAATTGAACTCAGGTAGATAAGTATAAGTGCTATCAGGAGGAGCTATCGTGCTTCCGCCGCTATCTTTGTAGGCCCTAACCTCCACCCACTCGGGGATGCCGACTTCTCGGGCAGTACCACGGTATGGGGTAAATTGGAAGGTAGCTGTTGGTTTTTCAGCGGTAAGTACTGCAAAATCTTCGAAAGGTTTGATTTCGTTGAAACGGGGATAAAAGGCATGGGGCTCATTGAAAGGAAGGACATTCATGGTCCATTTTTCTGCAGCAAGCGTACGTAATCTGGGGGTTACGATATAGCTAAATGGCACCCAAACACCATCTACCGTAGCTATATTCTTTAAACCGCTATAAATTGGTGAAGCCTGATAGAATCCCATTCCATCTGTAATACCGACCAAAGGAGCACCAGCAATAATACCATTAACTCCGGTATATCCATTGCTGGTAATATTGTTGACTCGGTTGAGAAGCTTGTAGGTTTCGTTGGGAGGATTGGGGAGTGGGTTGGGAACGTCCATATCCGTCATGTAGTTGAGCAAAAAGTCACCCGTATCAAAGAGGGTAACCTGAGCATCCACCAGACCAAAGCGAAGACCACTTGGAGATAAATAGGATCCTGCGCTTCCGGCGGGAACGGTATATTGAGTTTGAGCTCTCCAACGAATGGTGATGGAGTCATTAGTCTGTGAGATATAGATACCTAAAGGCTGGTTTTGGGTGCCGTTTACAAAAAACGTGGAAGCAACCGCAGCAGCTATGGAAATATTATCGGTAGGACGAGTGATCCTTAGCGCATCGCCATAAACCAATAAACGAGCATCAAACTGATCGAGAGGTCTGGCGATTGGCTCCCCGGAAGAAAAGTTAATAAAACCATTGGTGGATACATAGATCTTTCGATAGTTTTGACCAAGATAGGAAAAATCGAAAGGTAGTTCGTAGGTAAAAGCCTTGTCCATGCCATACCAATTCATGTTCTTGCCAGTAATAATGTATTGGGCTTTTTCATAGTCACGAATATAGTTGTAAACATGCTGACGTCTAAGATTGACTTCGTTGGCCTGGGGCTCCTGAATAGAAACATAGACTTTTTCGCCTTGTCTTGGAGGAGGGTTGACAGAAACAGTAATGGTAGAAGTTTGCTCCACCATCAGAGGGGGGTTGACATCCACTTTAAGGCCAATGTCACCAGGAAGGACATAGGCATCCATATAGTTGTAATGCCCATTTTGACCCATAGTAAGCATATATACGATAGATTCCATAAACCAGACATCCCCACCACTAACTTCGGAACCGCATGCATAAACCACTTCATTGATTTGCATGGTGTTGAGACGAATATCGCCAAAATCGACAATTCCGTTGTCGTTAGTGTCGTAGTAAATGTGGGTATAGATTGGATCATATTCAAAAGGAGCAGAAGTATCGGGAGTGATTTTATTGTAGTTGGGTATATATATCTTTTCTCTGGTAAAGCCAAGAAGAGACAAACCAACATCCACATCGCCCTCAGTAACTATGGTGTTGCGTTGATATTTGGTAATAATTCCGCCAATATCAAGCTCCACATCCGTAAAGCGGCGATCTCCTGCTTCGACTACAAGATTGCCGTTGATATCTGTTTTTCTGCCTATATAGGCAGGATTGGGCAACCAGTAGATGGCTTCGCCACAACCATAGCGAGGGTTTTGCTCATTTCCGCCTGCATTGTTGTATCGATAGTTTTCGGTAAAGGGGGTTAAACGACGGGAAAGATCCTGGGTGCTAAGGTAATTGCGGGAACCAATAAATTGCTCCCCTGTGCGACCTTCTTTGTAGTTGTCGGTCAAATCGAGCTGAAGGATAACATCATGAGCCTTTTTTGGAATCATCATATTGTCGATTCCATTATCAAAAAATATTTCCAGCCCAATAAATTCGCGATATTTAAATTTTACGTTATGAAAAGTAGTGCCAGGGAGAGTCTTGTAGCGGTTAACATCAAGACCTGGATCAAGCACGGTAGATTTTTGAACGCGTTGGGCAGCAGCGACTAAATCACCATTCTGGGAACGCAATACTGCTGTTGCAAAACCTGGATTTTGACCCATAAAAACATCGCTTAACACATGAACATCGTAAGATCTATCCTCCACGCAGTTATTGTCAGTAACTTCGAGCATGAGCAAAGCATCTCCGACAGATAGACCTGTGCCATACTTTTTGAACACACCCTGCGCATTGATGATACATTCACCGTTGACATTGGTGAGTCGAACGGAATTTTCCATGATGGTTTCGGACCCATAGGGAAGACGATAAATCCATTCCAGAGGATCATAAATAGCATTAAGAGCAATATTGTCGGTATGTTTTTCGAAAGAATGAAAATTGATTAAGTCCAAACCAATATCCCAATCACCCGCTTGGACCATGGTATCATGAGGATAAGTTTTGACTTCATCGTCAACCTGAATGGACACGGGCGTAAGCCTCAAATCGCCAATCTTGACTGCATTGTATGGCATCTGAGAGGCTCGATAAATAAATTCGTGCAACCGTCCAGTCTTCATATCGCCAGGGGTATAAAAACCGTTACCATCCTGATCGGTATGAAGCTCATTGCTTAAGAAGGGAACTACTGGTAAACCATAATCCCAGTCTCCTGTTTTTTTAACGGTATCGTATTTTACTATACCGTCAGAAACAGTCATGTCGCCTTTAACGGCACCCATGAAGGGATAATCTATCATGTCCACCCAGCCAATTTGCCACATACGATTGGTGGCTTCAGAAAACTGGTCTTTTTTGTAATCCCAGAAAAATTGTTTGGTGTTGTAGAAGGGATTTTCGCGATTGAGGAAGTAGGGACCCTTGGTGTTGTTGTTTCCGGAATAGTCAATCAGACCTTTGGGGTTGGTGTTGCAAGAGCCCGGAACATAGCCTCCATTGATAAAAGGCTCATAAGGAGCTCTGGCAAATATAGGATCTGCGGTTGAGTTGTAACGGCTATCATTGAAATAGCCATCCTGATCGTACCATAGTTGCCCATCGGTATCGACTACAGCATAGAAAGGGCGTTTGAGGGTGGAGGTACCGCCGTCAGCTACCACATCGAGGTAGATCTGCGTATAGTAGACGGGATAGGTGCGGGAGTTGTCAGTCTTTTCCTGAACAGGAATGGGCTGACCATCCCGTCTGGCACGAACAGCGCTGGGAATGTAGAAACCTGGTCGACCCCAAACTTCTTCGCCTGGTCGCTGCCAGGGAAAATCTCTTGGAGGATCGAGTTTGGTAACTCCATCCCAATCATATCCAATCGGACGAAACCAATTGGCCTGATGAACCAGGGTTTCATTTTTACTAACTGCGCTAACCTTTTGCCTGCCAGCAGACATAAAAGCAGAAGGAATCAAGCTCAACGAAAAAACGAGCACTAAAGCCAAAGTCAATAGTTTCTTCATGCTTTACTCACCTCACCCTTTTGACTTCACTATATAACATAGTTATCGAAAGCAGTTTTATTAACATGGTAATTTTTTACAGCAAAAATTCAATTAAAATCATTTTAATCCGCTCATTCCACTCTACTTTTCCTCCCAGCCATTCTGAAACAAAACGAACAGGAACAAAAGTACGCCCATTGCGTAAAAGCGGAGGAGCATCCAAATCAATGGTGCGATCGTTAATGACCGCCTTATGTGAATCAATAGTCATGTAGATTTTGGTATCGCCTTTGATAAGTGAAATGCTTCGAGTGTCCTGATTCCAGTTTACCTGGGCTCCAAATTGCTCGGAAACGATTCTTAAGGGTACGTAGGTGCGGCCATACTCTACAAAAGGAGCTTGCTCCATGGTAAGCGCCTGGCCATCTATTCGTGCAGTGTTGGAACCAATAATAAACTCAATCTTTCGAAGTGAAAAAACATAGAGCTCCTGGCTCAGATGAGTTTCATTATCAAGATCATCTTTAGCAAGGATGCTTAGCTTATTGGAACCTTTTTTTACAGATACTTTGACAGTAAAGCGATTGCCTTCCACTTGAGCTTCCACTTGGTTGATCCAAATGCGGGAACCAGGCTCTACAGTACCCATTACATCTATAAATTCAACTTCGATGAATTTTTCAGTTTTGAGATAGTCGTCAAGAATCAGCGATGGACCGGTAGTTTTAAGCTCTATGCTGAGGATTTTTCTATTAACACGACCTTCGTCATCTTCCATTTCAATAAGGATGGTATTTTGACCTTCATTGAGCGTAATACTTGCTTTGAAAGACCTATCTGACTGAATAGGTATAAGAGCTTTGTTGATAGTCATTTTGACTACATGGTCTTCTACGATGCCTGAAACCTCATGGACAGGTTTGTTGGTACGGGAGCTGGTGGAATTGATGCGTATCCATTCTTGTTTTCTGCCTGAATTGGTGCCAATGTCTAATACATCGCGACCATCAATATAGCCTTGTTTTTTGGCTAAAACAACAATGGCTTCCTGCGAAGTGGGAGTAATGCCATCAAAGAAACAAACACCATCAGTATTGGTAGTTTTGCTTTCCTGGATGCCCGCACCGCTAAGACTAACACTGACTCCCTCGATCACTTTTTTGGATCCGATTTCAGTAATCAATACCTTCACATTATTCTTTTTGTTGCTGGTTAAAGGACCAGAAAGCGTTTGAACCTGGACCCTCAAACCTTTGGCTGTATCAAATTTAACTAAATCGAGCAAATAGTAATACTCTGGAAGCGGAGCATCTTCTGTGCGTGGATTCCGGGGAGAGCTCATCAACTCTTTTAATAGATTTTTACTGACAGTATCAAGACTGATAGTAGTGAGACCTGTACCAGTAGGAGTAATCATCATCGTAGTGGAAGAAGGGTCGCCCGGTTTGGATCCGAGTTGCTGTAAGCGGCCAGCTACTCTGTATTCACTGTTGTTGCCAGCCAATATCAACTGCATATCACTCTTGACGGGCAGGTCGCGTGGATCAGCAGCAAACAAGTTGAATTGAATATGGTTTTCCTTGCCATATATTAAATCATAGGCTAATTCATCCATAAATGATTTGCCCAAGGGCTGAAGGGTTTCTGCATCGAGAGCTTCAACCCTGGGAGCACTGACCTTGGCAACATGGGAAGGCATACCGTCCCAATCAAGGCGATAGGTATAATCAGCGGCAGTAGTATAAGCTATGCGACCTCGGTAGGAGGCAGGTAAAACGATTTGGCGTCCGTAGCGAGTAGTTACTTTGTTTGGAGAGCTGGGCATATAAGCAAAAGGAGACCCTGCTACGTCAGCCCAGGAAGATACGGACCAGTTGTTTTTGCCAACCAGTCCTCCGACTTCAAATACATCTTCGCCAAAGACATAGAAAGCTGTTTCTCCGTTGACATCAAGATTGAGTGAGTCTCGATTTGAAACAGTTTCCCATTGATTGTAGATAGAGTTGTTGCCGAGGCGATCAATATTGGCAAACACCATACCATAATTGCCTTCGGTGTAGTAAGGACGATTGTAAATGGCACCAAAGCCCCATCCAGGCTCAGGGTTGAGTTGGCGGTTGGTGTCGTACATGGGGTTAATAGCAAAGGTATTGTTGTCGTATTTAACGTTTTCGGTGTTGTAATAGCTACGTCCCAAGGTCTGAGAGAAGCCATAACCGCCATACATCGTGGTATAAGCCACGATGGAATAAAAAGTTTGGGTACGAATAATTTCGTCGTTGATCAGATCAATTTTCCCGTTATTGTTGGCATCAACTGCGATATGAGCGTTCCAACGATTACCCCAATAGGTGGGCATCATTAAATACTTGCTAAAGCTACCTGTGTAGTAGCCGCTTCGACGCCAGGTACCCTGACCTGAACCATAATAATGCCAATAAAAAGGCGTAATAGCTCGATAATAGTTTTTGTGGGTGGTAACAAAGGGGGTAAATCTTGAGATTTCAAGATTACCTCCACCACAGATTGAAACTGATTTGCCAACGCCGGTAAGCTTTCTGCCCTGGGCATCACTTACCTGAACACGGATGTGGTAGATGTTGTTGTCGCCTGCGGTCATGACGAAGTCAGGATCGCCAGGAGAGGCATGATAAGACTTTCCAGCATCATCGTAGTTGGAAATCTGGTAGCTAACCTGGGGTAATTGAACTTTTACGTTGACGAGACCCATTTTTCTGCGGTCAGGAGTATAAACAAATACGTCAAATGATCCTGCATCGTTGGCGGTAAATCCTTTAAATACGTATTTACCTGCCTGGCCCTGGTCTGCATCGAAACTAATCGGTTCGAAACGTCCTGCTTGATTGGAAAACAGGTAGGTATTGCACACAGGGGTGCCGTCATCGTTGTGGAGGTCGGTACGAGTCCAATAATATTGAGGAAGAGGATTGGGGTGGGGGTCTTTAAACAAACCGTTCCATAAAGCTCTTTCAAGAGCAACAATATCAACATCTTCATAAGACAAGCGGGTAATATTGCGTCGAGCAATATCCATAAGATCAACTGGCGCACCTGCTTCGTCTGTAACCACAAAGGTCAAGGGCTCGGAAGGATCTTGAAGCTCAGGTTGAACTCCCGCTGTCAATACATCAGGAATAGTTGTGACAGATAGTACTGCCTGGGATTTAACTGGGATTTCTACGCGACCGGTAAGATATACTTCGTGGGAGAATTCAGGGAATCTGCCGGGAAGGTTGTATAAGGGGGTAAAGGCGCGATCATTATTGTCGTCGCCAAATTTGTAGGCATTGATGATAATGGGTAGGACTTCGTCGTCGCTGACGACTCCATCTGGAGGAGTAATCGTATTCTTCTGACGTAGATTGAGACCTCCAAAATCAAGCCCGATAGTATCAATCAGGCTCTTGTTTTGAGCAGTGAATTCCATGCGGTACTTGCCATTTCCACGCTGGAAAGTACGGGCATCAATAAGCCCTGAAGACCAGGTGTTGGTAGCTAAATCGTAGCTTCCAAGAATTTCGGTCTCCCAGTCATTGAAAGAAATCTTGCCATCACGATTGAGATCGTCACTGGGAAGATACATTTTGCCAATATTAGTAAAGTCAGAAGATCGGGGAGGGTTGGTAAGCCAGCCATCGCCAGCTCCAATAAGATCTCCGGTCATGGGGTTGATTACGCCACGATCCTGCCAGACCACCATCAGTGCATTGTTGGACACCGGCAGAGCGGTCGGATGATCCTGATCTCCCTTGCGATCGTATTCTCGCAGGGTGAGATCGATGCGATTGTCCTGATCGACCACAAATTCTTTGGGATAGTCTGCTATTTCGAGACCTTCTACCGTAATGCCCAGAGGGGCATTTTCCTGACAGCAATCCTGATAGTTTTTGATGGTGCCGTCGGAGGTTTCGACTATGATCTCGATTTTGCCTGGTCCGGTTGGAATAAGCTCGTCAAGGACAAAGACAGGTACACCTCGATTATTGAAGGCTTCTGGAACGGTATCTAAATAGTATGGATTGAGATAGGTGGCTGAGGGGGACCAGAAACTAAAGCCAGTGAATGCTGCATTGGTGAACCAGGCAGATGACTGACCCTGACCTCCCCCTGGACGCACAGTGTCGCCTTCAAAAAACAATCCCATAGGACTTCCACCGGATGTTCCATAGTAAAGATTGTGAGTATATCGAGCGTATTTGTTTTTATCCTGGCCAGAAATATTATAAGGTAAAGATCGTGCATTATTGATAATTCTATTAAAGCCAGTTCCAGCAATGGCCCAAAGGGGACTGTTGGTGGAATCGATAATAATCTCACCACTGGTGTCATATTGTATTGGAACATTTTCAATACCTTCATAGCGATAGGAAGTGTCAATCTTGGCATCCGGCTCGCTGAATATTTTAGGGAACATGAAGGGTCCGCGCACGATTACGCGTTGTAATTGTAAAGATTCCGGAACAACCAGCAGTGGGTCGTAGGTGTAATGGTTGCGTCCAAGATCTCTCAGGGCAAAAAACACGCCATAATCGGTCATGGGGAAGAACTCGGTACCCAATTTATAGAATTGTTTGGATTGAATGGCGGGGTAGGCATTGCGACCACTACCTTGGTGTGGGATGGAAGGATCTAAAGGTAAGGCTCTACCAGTATGGGTTTGACCTCCAGGGTAGGATCTAAATTCTGCCCAGTCTTTGAGTATGGGATCATAATGGGCCCGGATCTGAGGATTGGGGGGAGGGAGTTTTGACCAGGGATTGGAGCCAGCGGTGTAGTTTTCTCGGGAAAGCTGAAGTGAACGATCCACAATAGTCATTTCAGCAAAGTTGAGGACTGGATCGGTGGGAACTACTTTGATTTGTTTGTATCCCAGATAGTCAATGCCGGGACCCTTGTCCCAGACATAGTCGGTGGGATGTTGATTGGAAGAATTGTAGTCAAATATAAGGTTAGTGGAATAGAGTCTGATAGTTAGAGGGGAATCGGCATTTTTTGGATTGGCAACGCCAAGACCCACGCCTCCATTAAAATCTTCTTCGGGGCTCATGATAGCAACAGGCACCCCAAAGGTAACAATGGGGCTTAAATAGGCATTCATGAGATTGGTATTATTGTTTTCGGGCATATTGGCAGCACGATCAGTATTGGATGGATTGCCCGCAAATAGTCCAAATTTGTCTTGAGCGGTAATAAAACCGAGAGAAGGAAAGCTGTAATCGTCTTCAATAAGATCCAGTAGTCGATCCATCACATGGTCGGAACAATCGGTATCGGTAAAGCCTGTACCTCCATTGAAGGGGTCAGGGACTTTGTACCATAAACTTGTGGGGTCGCCGTTTCCATTAAGTGGATCGAAACGCCCCTGATAAGAGATACGCTGTGATCTGATGGAATAGAGCATATCGTGTTGGTCTAAAGCGCCGAATACCTGCCCGGGCATATCAGCTTCAAACCAACGCCAGGCATCGGCCGTGCCGTTGCTGTTGACCTGAACGATATAGCGACGGAAGACACCTCCACCTGATAACTGGGCAGTAAAGAGATAGTCTATACCTGCCCCATGAGCGTTATAGTTCATGATGGTGGGCTTGCCATAACGACCCTGCCCATCGAGGGGGATGCCCCAATTGTAGGATCCGTCGGGATCAGGGGTAGTACCGTTGCCGGCATACCATTTGGGCACCACCATTTCGGTATTGTGGGGATCGTTGACATCGTTGGGATTGTTGGCATTGAGTACTTTGTAGGAAATGATGGGCTGTCTGGAAGATACCATGTCCAAGCAAGTCTTGCTGGGTATGAGGTCAATAACTTCAGGAGCAATGTCATACTTAAGGAAAGCAAAGCAGTCGTAGCGATCGCGGATATAGTCCGGCATGGTATTGACTGGCTCGACAGGAATGATAAAGAAGGGCTCCTTGCGATAGTTTGCCTGCCATTCAGCTTTGTTGAAAACAGCACGTTTCCAGAAGGGATCGATATAGTTGGTAGTGAAGCTACCGGTAAAATCGGAGTCGGTGGGAAGGGGTCGAATAACACCGCCACGCTCTGAATAGACGCGAATTTCAAACTGGTTAAAGATCGAAGTTCCGGCAAGGTGGCCATCTTCACCATGAAAACCATCATGGACAGAGCCACGGTAGGGGGTATGTTCGAATTCGTAATAGGGATTGTCTTTGTCGAGTACTACATAGTCTTCAAAGATGCGGGCGTTGGTCATATCCAAATCGGGATCTTCGGGGACAATCCATCCAATAGTCATACCTTCAGGACTATCAAAGCTACGGGAATTTGGAGTAGTGCTGTATTGGTAGCTACGATGAGAGAAGGCACGAGCGCCTTCGATACCATTGACAATACCGATATAGGGAATATAAGGACGACCAGTCCAAGTGTTGGAATTACAATTGCCAGGATCAGTATCAACAAAGTTGGTATGATCCAGATCATAAGGAGCATTGTCATTGTCTAGCATACGGAATCTGCGGGTGGGTATACGGACACGGTTGTAATTGAAAGTGATGGTACCATCTCGGAATAAAGTTACGTCAAACTCCGATGTCCATTGTTTGATTAGAGGAGTGGCAAAACCAGTGGCTGAATGAAAAGGTTCATTCCAATTCCATTGTCCATTATTGAAAGGCCAGGTAACGACCTTCCAGACGACGCGAACGTAGTCGTTGGTCTTTTTGTAGTATACACCGTAGGGGAAAAGCGGTTGATCAGCATCTTTAAGCACATAGCCATAATAGCTGGGAGGATAGCCATATTGAGAATAGAGACTGGGACCACCAGGAACGTGCCACTGGCCACCCAGAGGCATAATCCAGGCAAGATTTTTTTGGAACATTTTTTCAGCCTGAACATATCCTTGTTGCCAGACCCAATTAGCTCCATAATAATAAGAACTTGTATTGTAATAGCTATTAAAATTGAGCATTGGCCAGGAGGTATAACATCTTTGAGAATAGGCTGAGTATCCTGCGTAGCTGTATGGATAGGGACGACCACCTTGATATGCATAGCCATACTGGACATAGTCGTCGTATCTATATTGATAAAGCAACATATAATCGGTGCTTGACCGGGAAGGAGCTAAGGCCATCATGCCATCTTCACAGAGATACATATGGCTGAAAACGGTATTACCCACTTTGAAGCCATCGGGACCAGAGCCCCAAAGCGCTATAGCAGAGGAGCGAATATTGTCACCATAACTCCAGCCATTAAGCTGTTGGTTTCCAGTGATCGACCAACCGGGGGGATTGAGGTAGCCATTGTCGCGATCGGGGGGCTCGAAGCCATCCAACATAGCTTCAGCGGCTACAGCAAAGGGGCGATCTTCTGCGCCTTCTACTTCGCCAGGCTTTGGCCCTCGGATGGAGACATATACTTTTTCGTCTTTGGCAAAAGGTCTGCCAAGGGATATTTTGACTTTGGAAGTTTGCTCGACCTTGAGCGGAGGATCGAAGCTGACTTCGACAGGTAGCTGGCCAGGCAAGACTTCGATGTCGATGTAGCGGGGGTCGCCATTGAGACCCATGCTGACCATACGGGCAGGGTATTCGTGATACCAGGTCTCTTGAGCGAAATCGAGAACAGAGCCACATTCTACGGGTACATTGGAAAAAGTGCCTGAAGTGAGACGGACATCACCAATATTGAAGATATTGTCGCGATTGAGATCGAAATAGATCATTTCACCAACGTCGTATTCCTGGTTTTTGATGTATTTTTGATCGACTACATCGGTAAAAAGCTGATTGAACTGGAAACCGTCGGCAAATTTCCATTGCATACGCACAGGGGATCCCTGATCGTCAAGGTAGGGCTGACCGTTTTCGTCCAAGTCAGAATACATGGGATGCAAGCGCCAACCGATATCGGCATCGCCGGGGGTAACGATAGTGCCGGCGGAGTATTCGATTAGATTTCCGCCACGGTCGACGGCGACATCAGTGAGGCGGGTATCGCCTTCAGCAACATAGGGATTGCTGGCATTTTTGTCTTTTTTCTGGTAAAGGGGCTCCCCGCAACCAAAATGAGGTGCATAGTTTGGGGGAGGATTGTCAAAGCGAGAGTCGTAGTACATGACATAGTTGGGGAATAAAGACAATTGCTGGCCAAAGTCGAGGTAGTTGAGGCCAACTGCGGTGTTGTTGGCGCCTAAATATTCCTCGCCAGTGCGCTGGGCTTTGTATTCGTCGGATAAAGACTGGGGAAGCACCGCATCAAAAGGCAGATTGGCTCCACGGTTGTTGTCGAAACCGTTGTCGTTGAAAATCTGGATGCCAATATAGCTACGGTAATCGATGCGTATATCGTGAAAAGTACAGCCTGGTACTATAAAATCGTCAGGATCGGGACCCAACACCGTACTTTTTTGAATTCTTAGGGCATTTTCTTTGATCTCGCCATTGGGAGATCGGAGTCTGGCTGCGGTGGTGGAGGGGGTAGAAGTACCCTTCCAGACATCGGCTAAAACGGTAATATCATAACGGGAATCATCACATTGGGCCTGAAGCACTTCGAGAAGAGACAGAGCCATTGTAGGCTCGTGTGCAAGAGCTGTGCGACGGTTGGTGGTGAGGCGGACATCGCCAGGAGTAACAAAGCCAATGGGGAAAAACTGGTTGGTGGCGGTATGGGTATAGGGAATATCATGATAGATGGGTTCGTTGATGTCGTATTGACCGTTGCCGTTTTTGTCGATAAAGCGAATTTCGAAGTTGGGGGAGCTATAGGTAAAAGGAAGTAGAGTTTTGCCAAAGTCTCTTTCGAAAGCTTTGACGGTAGTGGAAGCGGAAGCACGGTAATTATAAACTTTGTTTTCATGAATCACGGAAACAAAGCTGTAGCGATAGTCGTCTTCTTGGACCTGATTTAGGGTATTGCCCGTACCTTTGCGGTAGATAGGCTCGTCTGCATCGTATTGACCGTTGAAATTGGTATCACAGTAGCGAAATTGGGAAGAAAAGCGGATGGTAGGGTCGGAAACAATGACAGGGTTGTAAGGGTCAGCTATGTTTAGGAAAAATTCTTCGTCGCCGTAAGCAACGGTGGAGTTTTGGTCGTAGTAGTAGGGAAGATCAAACCAACCTACGCGAAAAGCACGATCGGTGCCTTTTTTGTAGGAGGTGTTGCGATCCCAGAAATAAATTTTGTCGCGGTATCCGCCACCCTGGGTAATGCGATAAGGCCCCTGGGTGTTGTTGGACATGGAAGGATCCATGCGAGCCAGAGGACTCACGACACAGCGCTCGGAAATGTATTGTGGATGGGATGGGTCTGCCGTAACATCGGTACGACAATCGTTGAAAACACCATCGGGATCCAACCAGAGCTGGCCGTTATCGTCGACTACTGCGTACCATTTGTGGTAGGCAGTGGAAGTACCGCCGGATGCATCGACCGTCAAATATACATAGGCCCAGTACATGGGCACAGTATATTTGGCGCGATCTTTCTTGTTGCGGACGGGATAAGGTACCCCTGCAAGCGTTCTTGCGTTGTTCGCATTGGGCATCAGGTAGGTTTCTGATTCGTTGTCAGAAAAATACTTGCCCCAATAGCTGGCGCCCTTGGGCTCCCAGGGAAAGTTGCGTTCCCCTTCCAGCTCTTTCCCGTCATGCTCGTAGCCCACGGGATTAAGGTTTAAGAACATCATTGTAGCGGGGATGTTCCTGGAAACTGCGCGAACACCAAAGGACCATTCGCCTCGATGGGGGAATGAACCAAAAAAGAGTAATGCAATAACTAAAATACTCAATAATTTTCTCATCTGCCCTCTCCTTTACGCAAAGAAGATCTCAACATAAGTTACCATTCCTATTTAAACCAACAACTCAACCTAATTTTTTCATTTTTTTCCAAAATGTCAAGACAATAACCACCAAAATCAATAAAAATTAGCTCTCGCTGCAGAGCAACAATTCATCTTCTTTATCTCATATATAGATACCATCGTGCAAACTATTATAAGTAAAAACATCTCAAGCTCAATACAGACATATGATTAATCTTGAACAATATTGGAAAAATATACTTTTTGATCCCAAAAAACTTCTGCTCGATTAAATATGGGTCTGCTAAATTTATAGTGTTCATCACTTACCTGGAACTGTATAAGTTTAAAATCCCGGTTGTTTTCATTAATTTTTCCGATTTGTATGAGTCCTGCTTCCATTCGATATATTAAAAGACTTCCATTGAGCACTAAGGGGATAGAGCAGCCTTTCAGGGTTTCGTCAGGATTTTCTTTTCCAAGAAGCTGAATCGGAAAAGTATTTAGAGTTTCTCCTGATCGAGCATGAAAAGCATATAAGTTGCCTCTTATACTGCCCAGAAATACTCCAATATTGCCTGCGTTTTCTGCTATGGCCGGAGATGAAAGCAAGTAATCATCCCTGAATGAAGCTCTCCAGGAAATAAAACCCGTAACTACATCAATGCATACCAGACGAGTGTAATCTGTCCAATAAGCCCAGGCTCCATAGGCTTTATGAAGAATAGCGGGAGCAGTACGCTGGAAACAGTACTGCTTGCACCAAAGTCTTCGGACTCTCCAAAGTTGCTCTTGATTATGAGCATCCCAAGCAATCATGTCCAGGTCGTCGGATTGGAAAAGATAGCTTTTCCCTGCCAGACTCACTACGCTTGAATGAGAAGCAGGTGTAAAAGAGCGAGAAATGAGTTTTCCAGTTCTTGCATCAATTTTTTTGGATCCGCAAAAAACATAGGCCTGGGCATAGATAACATAATATACAAACTGGTGGCTATCCACTATTTCTCGAAAAATAGTATCTCCCGAATCACTGGCAACTGCAGTCAAATAGTTTCGCTCATCCACAAAATAGAGCGTTTTTCCAGAATCATGCTCTGCCTGAATAAAGGTGGAAGCTTTACTGTTAAGATCTCTTCGCTCCCACAGTCGAACCAATCGTTGAGTATGAATATTCCACGCCCAGGATTGAAGTACTTTTTCGCTCAGAAGGAAAATTCTTACTTCATCTTCACGAATAAATTCGAGAATGGGGTTTGCATTCATTCGACCTGCCTGCAAATTTAGTCGATACCTTTGCTTGCCTTGCTCATCATATAGAACAATATCTCCTTCGGGGGTACTGGTAATCATAAAAAGCTCTCTACTTTTTGGAAAAAACAAGACTCCGGGTTTTGGAAGTACTCTTTGCTTATCTGGCACCGAAAGACTCACAGGATACAAGCGAATGCTTTCTGCAGATGGAAGACGGTCGATATCATTTCGGTAGTTGGATTGCGTTTGCTGATAAGAGGAGAGCTCACGAAAAGAACGATCCATAGAAAAAGCTTCAGGGCTTCCAACTGCAATAAGCCCCTTGCCAGGGCAAGCTGCAAAAAGAGCATAGTCTGTCAGCACCATTCCTCCGCTTTGATGCGGATAATAGGATCCTGGGTAAAGGCTCAAGCGAAAAGGAAAACCTCTAACAGCACGGGACGAACCTTTTTGAATCATCCACAAGCCCCATAGCTCATCGATCAGATAATAAAAAGTTTCTCCGTCTATTCGGGTACCGATAGGTCCTAAAAAACGTCTTCCTGGAAGGGATACTTGCCCAACTATGCGTTGATCTGAAAAAAAATGATCTGTGATCATATAGCTCTTGTCGGTGTTTTCTGGATCTGCCACCACGATTCCAAAGCTAAAACTACGGGCATCGACAGAAAGCACCGAACGTGGAAGTGCTGGGATTTTTTTTCTGGATAAGAGTTGTCCGTTGGCAGCATTCAGGAGAAATACACTTTTTGATATCGTTGCCCCTGCAATATAAGGCTTTGCTTGGGAAACAAAACCTACAAGGCAAGATAGATTTGATGAATCGCTTGATTTTTGCCAGATACTATTTCCTTCGAGCGATAGCGCATGAATATTTCCTGAGATGCTACCCACGATGATGAGCATTTGCCTGCCCACTTGTAAACTGAATGGAGAAAGACTGATTTCTTCGGAAATTGTTTTTCTCCATTTTTCTTTTCCTGCTTCGATATCTATACAAACCAGTTCTCGTTTGCTTACAGCTATTAATCCCGTCATTTCTTCAGACTTAAAATAATGCAGTGGAGCGTTTAGGGGGCTTCCCAGACTAATCTTGTAAAAAAGGGCTCCTGTTTCCGCAAGAAAAAAATATATATTGCCCAAATTGGTGCCAGCAGATAAGAGCAAACGATCCTGGTGAACAAAGGACGCCATAGCATTTTGAATGCTTTCACCCAGAGGAAACTTAAACTCCCATTGCGTCCTCCCTGTATTGGAATGAAATGCCGAAAGGCGTCCATCCATCGAGGCCGCAAAAACCCATTGCCTTCCTTTAACCAGGTCAACAAGGGGGGAGAGAGCTCCATAAGAATAGTCCTTTTCCCAGGCAACGGTAGTTTCCGGAAAATGCAAAAGATCCTCTCTGAAGTTTATTCCTGCATCATGAGAGGTTGAAAAATGATCTTGAGAATATCGAAAGCGTTGGCTTGCCTGAAGCTCCCATTCCAGTTGTGTTACTGAGGGATATTCGCCAGGCAGAGGATAACCGCTCCATCGCTGGGATCCAATATAATAGGCTGAAGGAGTATAGTTGAGCAAATCAAGTTGAGTTTTATTGCTGAAGCGATCTCGTATCGTTGGATTTCCTCTAAAAGTTTGCATGTTTTGTTTCTTGAGCTCCAGGCTATATGAAATACGATACGGCTCTTTGGCTAACTCGGATGATTTTTGGAGTAATACTTCATTTCCTGAGCTGACTACAGGAAGTATCAGCAACATAGCACAGATGAGCTGGCTGAGTCTAGCTGGGAGCATCTTCCAGGAAATAACTTTCATAAAAACTTCGGGCGATCATGTTGCTTGGATTAAGCTCCAGGGCTTTTATTAGATACTCTTTTGAAGTAGGAAGAGCTCTTTTCAGTCGGTAGTAAGATGCAATTTCAACATAGACCTGACTGAGAAGTTCTTCTTCTGTTCGATGCCTTCCAGAATCCTGTAGTTCACGAACAGCGAAAATAATCTCATCGCTGGCCTTGGATAAGCTATTCTGTTCCAGGAATAGGTAGCTTGCATAAACTTTAGTGCGATAATAGCGTAATCGTTTTCCTGGGTCAGAGGAAGAAACAAGCTGGCTTTGAATTTCAGTGTTTAACGCTTTGAAATTGTCTGTTTGGGAAGTTTCAAGATAATAGAGCAAACGAGAAAGCTTAAGGTCCAGGAGCTGAATATCATATAATTCGTTGCGGGTAGAAAGTTTTTGTTCGGTATGATGTAAATATTCCAAATATTTTTTGCCAGCTCGTGGATATTGGTTTAATTGGAGCAATAATAGGTCCTGCGCTTCATAATGAAACAATTCCGGTGCTTGAAGTATGCCATTGAGCTTGGTCTGGGCAATAATCTCAAGCCTACCATCATGATTCAGGTCTTCCAAGTGGATTTGTGCATAATTTTCTGCCATCGTCAGTTTGATTGGTTTAATTGAAAGGTTTTGGATATAAAAGATCTGAATTCTTCGACCAACTTTTGACTGTACTTCAACTACTATCTCCAGGTTGCCGTCCTGGTTTAGATCCAGGACTCCCTTAAAAAGGATCTCGTTGTTATCTTTACTTTGGTATGGAGAAAGGCGGTATTCACTGAATAATTCCTGGGTTTGAGCATCGTACAAACGGATCAGATCTTCTTGACGCGTGGTATCGTGGAGAAAAACAAGATAACATTCACGATGATTGACTACTCGTATCTTAGATAAAGCCTTCCGCCTTAAACCCAAGTATTCATCGTATTCTCCTGGCAATATAACATAGTTTTTCGGGATAGTGGATATCATTTTTCGTTGACCTTTGTCGTAGAGGGTAAAAAATTGAATTTCTGCCTTCCAATGCCACTGAGCAATGAAAATCAACGCTATCATGAGGATAAATAAGCCTTTTTTCATAAGTACTATTGTAGCGGAAATATGGTTTTTATTGAAAAAAAAGCATTTTTTTTGCATTTTTTTTGAAAAAATACGAAAAAACATGCCTTAAGGTATTGAATTGTTAGAAATTTGTTGTATTAATGAGACTAACCTAGTTAAAAGGAGGAAAAGAATATGACCAAGACTGATTTAATTAAAGAAGTTGCGAAGAAATCAAAGACTTCCCAGAAAGAAGTCGAGCTGGTGCTGAATTCTTTCTTTGACACTGTAAAGCATACAGTCAAGAAAGAAGAAAAGGTTGCTATTATTGGATTTGGTAATTTTGAAGCACGTACTCGTGCCGCACGTACTGGTGTCAACCCCAAAACCCGTAAAAAAATGACCATCCCAGAAAAAAGAGTACCTGTGTTCCGTCCCGGCAAAGCTTTCAAAGAAGCAGTTTCTTCAAAGTAAATTGCAACTCACCCCGAGGGTAAAGCACCCTCGGGGTTTTTTTATTGCTTATGATGCGGTTTTGGTTTAATCTGTAAACTCAAATAACTGGTCCACCATTTCCATTACAGAGGAAACTGCGGTGACCTCAGGGATAAGTTCGGTAGATACTCCTTTGAGTACCATATCAAGGTAATCCCAGCGATTTTCTTTTGGGATAAAGACTCGTTGAATATTTTTTTCAAAGGTAGCTTCAATCTTTTCTTTGATGCCTGCAACAGGCAACACATCGCCTAAAAGGGTAATTTCACCGGTTATGGTGATATCCTGCGGAAGAGCTTTGTTGAGACAGGCTGAAAGCATAGCAATAGCAAGACTACTGCCAGCAGACGATCCATCATAACGTGGATACCATCCAGGCAAATCAATAATAAGGTCTTTTTGGTTTAGAAGCTCCTCTAAGCCTTTTTTGTTTAGCACTTGTCTGATAAACCCAAAAGCGGTGTGTATTGAGTTTCTAAAGCTTTCTGAGATATTGCCTGTAATATGAATATTTCCGTTTCCGTTTACCAGCACTGTTTGAATTTCGCCAATATGACCTTTTGAAAAAATAGCTTTTTCTTCAAGTTGGCTTTCATCGCTTAAAGGAGAAAAAACAGTTAAAATTTTAACGACTCCAACTCTTGCTTCGGTTTCAAGCCAGGTTCGGGATAATTTTTCGGCTTGAAGCTCCGTGATTTTTTCGGAAAGCACTGAGGCTTCTGCTTGCATGCCAGCGGTTTCGTACAATTCATGTATGTATTCAAGCATCAGTCTCGGAGAATTGCTGAGTGAAATTCGTTTTGCATAAGCTATGGCTTCCATGAGATACTCTCTGGATGAAAACAGCATATCTTTGTATAGTTGATAATAAGATCGACTTATCCACAAATAGCAATTTTCTTCGGAAGCAAAAGCCTCTCCCTTTTCATTGTGCAGACCACCCAGGACAGCCTGGCTATAGTATTTGATAGCTGGAAGAAACTGTCGCTTGGCATAGGCTACCTGCCCCAGATAATACAAAGCTTCGTTGTGGTTTCCATACAACAAAACAACTTCATTTAAATGATCCTCGGCTTTATCGAGCGCAACTTCGGATCCCACTATTTTAGCCTCTTTGAGATAAATCTTGCCAAGGGACAGATGCACACGATAATCTTTTGGAGACATTTGTCTTGCAAGCTCAAGGTATCTTTCAGCTTCTTCGATCCATCCAAATTTGATGCTGATTTCAGATAGTTGCATATAGCTTTCCATAAATAAATCGACATCCGTATAAGCAGCCATGAGCACCTGAGAATAGGAATCAAAAGCCTTAAGATAGTGATGCGAAGCAAAATACATCCCAGCTACTTCAAAATGTGCTAAAGTATAATCAGGACATAGTTCAATCGCCTTGAGAAATAGAAGACTTGCATTGCGAGGATCTTTTTCTTGAAGAGCCAAGCCCTTCAAATAGTAGTTTTCGGGATTATCAGGATCAAGCTCCATCAAGCGATCAAAGCTATATCGCAGCATAGCATGAATTTTTTCTTCACTTCCTTTAGTGTCCATCGTTAAAGCTTTGGTCCACTCGGAAGCTTCATCCTGATCTGAATCGGTAGTTTTCCATAAATAAGATTGTCGCAAAAGATTGTCGCAAATTTCTATTAAATCCTTGTAGAATGAAGGGTTGTCACTGCTGGCTCGTTTCCTGAAAGCTCCCCAGATGTTTTTAGCCAGACCAATATGGTTGAGCTGGAGATGCAACATCTGCACAAAAGACAAAACTGGCAATTCATTGAATGGGAGGATGCTCTCGAGTTTTTCGTAAAGTGGTGGAGCCTCGCCAACTTCATTGATGATGAGTAAGGCACTTAAAATTTCTTTCATAAGAAAGGAATCCTGAATATGGTAGGATTGGGCAAGTTTAAAAAGAAACATAATTTTTGTAGGAGCTTTGAAAACCAGGGTGTAAAGCTCCAACAACAAGTGGAAAGCATCAACTTTTTGAGCGTCAAGACGCAAAGCTTCCAAACAAAGATACTCTACCTCATCACGAATGGATGAGGTAATTTTGGGTTCATGAAAAAGCAACTTTGCTCTGATCAGGTAGGATTCGGGGTCTTTCATTTCTTTGCATTTTTGAACACTCAGAAGCTCAAGTGCCTCCTCAAAATTGCGTCCATCAATTAATAACTCCAAATGGATTAAAAAAAGGCGATCCGAGTTAAAATCGTTTTGTTTGGCTTCCTGCAAAATTTCGAGAGCTTTTTGAGTTTCATGGGTATCGCGAAGATATTGGAGGTAGTAATAGTAATCTTCCTCTTTTTCAAAGCTAAGTTTTTGCCAATGGGAAGACAGCAGTTTGAGAAACTTATGGTTTTGTCGAACAAAATGCCAGAAGAATATTTCGTAAAGGAGCTGGGATGGAATAGTTTCCTGACGGGAGTAATGATCACTGAGGGTCTGTATCAAATCATCCGCAGGAGCATAGGATTTTAATTGATCTAAAATAATGAGAGCAAGCGCAACATTATCACGATCGCTCTCCCAGCGAAGCGTAAGCTGTTCCAGGTCTTGTTTTTTGTCCTGCGCTTCTTCCACTTAAACTCCTTTTTTTCAAACTTACTAATAAGCTATGCCTTTATGGCTGTTTTGGAACTATTTTAGCTGTCTTTATAATAATGTCTTCCAGAGGCTTGTCTTGTTCATCTCTAGGCGCATTCTGGATTTTTTCAGCAACTTCCATGCCTTGCACCACTTTGCCAAAACCCGTATGTTTGCCTTCCAACCAGCTAGTACCGTCTTTTTGGGTAATAATAAAAAACTGGGATCCATTCGTGTTTGGGCCAGCATTTGCCATGGCCAGAACGCCGTATTCCAGTTTAATGGAGGGGAGCTTGTTGTTATATTTGTATCCTGCGGTGACATTTTGCTGAATAGCTTCCTGAGAAAGACCCAGAGCATTGGGATTGATTTCATCGCGGAAATCAAAACCGGGATCTTTAGGTTCGGTGGAAGTGAAACCACCAGTCTGAATCATGAAATCATTAATAACCCGATGAAAAATAACCCCGTCGTAGAAACCATCTTTAGCTAATTGACGAATACTTCGAGCTGTTCTGGGGGCTGCATCAGGATTGAGCTCCATAGTGATATCTCCCATAGTGGTCTCGAGGACCAGCCATTCATTTTTCATTTCATTAATTTCAGCCTTGCTGGGCATAGGTACCTGGGAAGGGAATCCTTCATTGGCGATTTTAAAAGCTTCCTGACGAGCATTAAACCAAACGATCCCACTCATGATTAAAACCAGGGCGAGAACTGAGGAAGCAACAAGCAGGAGCTTGTCTCGTTTTTCTTTTTTTTGCATAAGTGAATGCTCTTCGCGACGTTTGATTTCTTTTTCGGTGAGACGAATTTTGCCAGTGGCAAGATCAAGAATTTCTCGTTCTTTTCGATTCATTCTACTGTAAATCCCCCTTTTCTAATACTATTACTACGGTATGGATAAAAAACTCCCTTGTACTTTTAAATTTAATTAAAGGAGCAACTATTTTCCGCAATGGTATCAATTTAAAGTATTTCAATTGAAAATCAACCTTCTTCAAAATGCTTTCTGCTTTTTTAACTGTCATATGATTGATATAATCCATTTTCCACTGCTCGCCATCTTGTTTGAATTTTAGCTTTCTTCGCTTTTCGCCATCCTTCCTCAAATAGGATAAATGGATATACGCTTTGCTTAATGCTTCTTCGGTAAAAAAGAGATGAACCCAGGGAAAAGGAAGCAAATCGCTCACATGGGCTCCCTGAGGATGATAATAAGGGGGGAAAGAAATTAAAACTCTTCCTCCAGGCTTTAATATTCGATGAGCTTCAGTCAATATTTTCTCTGGCTTGGATAGATGTTCAAAGGCATCCAGCATAGTCACCAAATCCAGGGATGCATCGTTTAAAGGGGTATGGGAAGCATCAGCGCATATAAACTTAGCCTTGCCGTCAAATTGATGGGCATATTGCCTGGCTTTTTCAATAAAATTTGTGTCCATATCTATGCCGATCAGCTCTTTGGGTTTGTATTTTAGAAGAGCTAAACTTTTACCTCCTCCTCCACATCCAACATCCAGTACCATTTTATCTTGAAACAATTCACTTAAGGGGAGAAAGTCTTCAAAAACACTCCAGGCTTTTTGAGCAAAACGATATTCCCACTCTTCAAAGCTTTCGATGCCTGCAAGCTCTCTCTCGAAAGGGTGTTTCATGTTGTGTTTCTTTTGAAATAATTTAACTAAAATAGCTTCACTGTTAATTTTTTTCATCAGCTTTAAGTTCCTTTCAAATTTGGACTTTTGCTTCAAATTGAGCTTGGATTTGGCCGAAAGATATAAAATAAGGATCCACCTGCGCCCTGTAGCAATCGCTAATAACACGATCCACTTCCTGCCAGTCACATTCCATGACAAACCCTTGCTCCATGTCGGCCAATGAGACGCAACTCAAGGTGTGTAAGATATCGCAAAGATCCGCTGACAAGGAGATACCTTTTGTGTTATTCCTGGAAAAACAAGACTTGCAAAAGACTCTGCCTTCATAAGCATCCAGATAGGCTATGGAATGGATATCGGATAGCAGGGTATGACAAACAGAACAATGTCTCCATGCCTGTGCATGACCTTGTACAGAAAGGAAAAACAAAAGAAAGGAGTATAAGCTATATTTCAGAGGTACTTTTTTGCTTTTCCACTGAAAAAATAGTGATTGAGCTCTTTGAAACAAACTTATCTGAGGAATAGCATAAGGGGTGTATTTATCAAGTATCATAGCTAAAAATTGCCAGGCAAAAAGATATTCCATGTTTTGTCGGTCTGTAAGAAAGGTTTCGGCAGAGCATATCTCGGTAAGTGTATAAAAACCATTTTTTTCATAAAACTGAACACAAGCAAAAGCTGGCGGCTCAGTGGCGCAAGCCCAACGATGCATAGGTGTTCTGGCGCTTTTGCATAGCGCCATGATCTTGCCTTGTTCCAGGGTAAAAAAACTAAGTAGTTTATCTTTTTCACGATACTTCCGACTCTGTAAAAGTAAGGCTGTTGTTTTAATCATAAAAAATGTTTCTTCCTATTGAACTTTAGCAGGACTTAGGCTATAAAATGATGCCGAGAAACAAGACAGAAAAGAGGTAAATACTTGGAAGAAATACTTGAAGGCCTGCTCCGGCAATACAGTAATTTCCGTGAACAGTATGACAAGCTTTCTACCCTGCAAGCTTTTCGATCGCGTTGCATAATCGTTATTTTGCCTTCCAAAGATGATTGCATTAAGCGCTCTTACATCCCTTTTGGTATTCTGCAAAAAAATATGATGAAAGGACGCATTGAAACCATGGAACGCTGTCTGGCAAAGCTTAAAGCCTTTGATCGTGACTTTATCAGTCTGCGTTACTTTGAGCTTCAATCCAGAGACTTTGTGATGCAATACTTGAAAATTCCGTCGATATCTACTTACAAACGAGTACGGCACCGTACCTTGCTTAAATACTATTTTTATCTCATCCAGGATCCAGGCTTTGATCTTTACTTTTGGGATTATATGCATTTGAAAAGCAAGCTCATCCAGGCTTTTTCTGAACAGTATCCGATAAAGGGCGTAATACAATAATGGGAGTTCGCTGATCCCCGTTGCCAGCTGGATTGTCACTTAAGGCGTTTTCTATTGGTTTTTTGAGTAAGGGATCCGATACTCCCACAGCCCAGGCAACCTGAAGATCGTTAGCATCAACCACTGCCGCCTCATGACCTGTACGTTCTTTGATGGCATAGCAAGTATTGCGAGAATTTTTGGGACCCAGTACTACGTAATAATCAAATGGAGGGATAGCGCCAGGCATGTCATCGATTAGAGCTGCCTGCTCCCCAGCCAAACGATAAAACATTCCACTTCCAGGGAATATTTTGCTCAAAACTCCCCCAAATATTGCAGAGAAAAGAATGCGCAGAGCTCCGGTTTCATTGATTGCGGCTTGCATGGAAAGGGGATTGCACAAGGGAGCATTGCCACCAAAGGGAAATTGATCGTCATGGACATAGCGCGAAAGAAGGCGCGAAAAACTTGATGCCTGGATGCTATCCACTGAAAAGATTCTTCTTTCAGAAACTGCAACTACACAGGAGGCAATCGTTAGAATGTCGCCCTCTTTTCGAATATGTTTGGTGTAGCTATCGATCTCTTTAGCAATATCCATGCCTGGCATTATGATGTCAGTTTTGATTGAAATTCTCTCGTAGCCGGCTTTAACTGAGGGAAAAGGAAGAATTTCAACAGGATCGGAGCTCAATTCATTCCATGCCTTTTTGATTTCACGACTAAAAGAATGCTTCAGCCCTAAAGCAAGTACCTCAATAGCTTTATTTTTTTCTCCACTATTTACCAGTGCTTTTGCATACCTGACAAATTCCTTGTCGTGAAAATTGGATGGCTTGAAAGAGATGAACCAGGAGTAATAATGTATAGCTCTTTCCCAATTTTCTTTTTCATAATAATGATTGGAGACTCTTTTTAATAAGTAGCGCAGGGGTGAAAGTGTACTGGTCTTCATTCTGTCTTTGGCATGAATCAGAGGTAATTCGTAATAATGAAGAGCTTTATCTGTCTGCTTGAGATAGTAGCGATAGATATCTCCGATGAAAAGCGGATACCAGTCATGTTGATCATCCTGAGCATATGCCTTTTCAAATAAAGCGATACAAGCTTCAAAATGTCCCTGCTGAAGGAGTAAATCTGCTTCCTGCCACACTTTGTTGCGCTGAGTAAAATTCATTGTTTTCATTCCCATTCAATGGTTCCGGGGGGTTTGGAGGTAATATCATAGACTACTCTATTAATTTCATAGACTTCATTGGTAATACGATTGCTAATCATTTCGAGTACTTCATGAGGAATTTTGTGCCAAGTGGCAGTCATCCCGTCCACTGATTCCACCAGACGAAGGGCAAGTGTCCATTGATAAGTGCGTTGATCGCCCATGACCCCAACGCTACGGATGGGAAGCAATACGGCAAAACCTTGCCATACCTTTTGCCTGGTGTCGTATATTTTAAGCTCTTCGCGAAGAATCGCATCTGCTTTTCGAAGCACAGCAAGTTTGTGTTCATCGACCGAACCAATAATCCTGATACCAAGACCAGGACCTGGAAAGGGATGCCGTTGAACAAACTGTTCTGATAGCCCAAGCTCCTTGCCAATTTTTCTGACTTCATCTTTAAAAAGCATTTTTAAGGGTTCCAGTAGGTGAAGCTTCATATCTTTAGGAAGCCCTCCGACATTGTGGTGGCTTTTTATTTTAGCAGCCAAGCCTGATACACCACCAGAGCTTTCAATAACATCGGGATATAAAGTACCCTGAAGGAGGTATTTTGCATTGATCCTGCCGGCAACTTCCTCAAAAGTTTCAATAAATAATCGACCAATGATTTTTCTTTTTTCTTCGGGATCTTCAATGTCTTTTAAAGCATTTATAAATAGCTCTTTGCGGTCTAAAACTTCAAGCTTGATGCCAAGAGTGGAAAGCATGACCGAGACCTCAGAGCATTCATTTTCACGTAAAAGCCCATGGTCCACAAAAAAACAGTGTAATTGTGGTCCAATAGCTCGATGAACCAATACAGAAGCTACTGTTGAGTCGACTCCTCCGCTGATACCAGCTACAACCATTGCTTGTCCAACGCTATTACGGATGAGTTCGATTTCTTGTGAAACAAAATCGCTCAAATTCCAATCTTTGTCGGCTTGAACTATCTTTTCCGCAAAATTACGAAGGATTTGAACGCCATCGACGCTATGATAAACTTCAGGGTGACATTGAATGCCAAAGCGTTTCATTTTAATAGACTGCATTCCTGCAATAGGAATGGAAGCAGTGTCAGCTATAGCTTCAAAGTTCTCGGGAAGTGATGCTACGCTATCTTCATGGCTCATCCATACGGTGGTGGGATTGGATATGTTTTGCATCAAAGGCGAGGAATGAAGTAGATGAAGCTCTGTTCGTCCATATTCTCTTTTTCCTTTGGCTATGCTTGCGCCGTAATGAAGGGCCATCGATTGAAAACCATAGCAAATACCTAATATTGGAATATTCAAATCCCAGATTCCGGGATGAATTTCAGGATGATGATCGCTAAGAGTGGATTCGGGGCTTCCGGATAAAATAAGCCCCTGAGCCTTATCTAAAGCTTCAGGGGCTATAGTGTTAGGGAAAATTTCAGCAAAAATGCCCATTTCCCTGATTTTTCTGGCAATTAACTGCGTAGTTTGCGAGCCAAAATCGATTACAGCTATCATTGCTTATCTCCCTGTTTTTTACTATTCAGTATAAAGCAAAGACAGCGATGTGCCAATGAGTTATTAGAAAGTAAAAACTGCCTGCACCGTCACAGTGATGTCGGTCTGACCTGGCATCAGCTCTGGAGCGCTGTTTTCGGCTTTACCCATATCGCGTCCATAAGCTGGAGTTGGTGGGGGATTGCTTCCACTGGATATATTTAACTGGATCATCTTTAGTGCGCTTTCTCCATCAGCATTTAAGGCGACTTCAGCACGTTTTCTCGCATCTTTTACAGCAAGTTCCAGGGCTTGCATTTGGGCTTCTCGAGAATCAAAAACCCCAAAGCTAATCTGATTAACTCTATTGGCTCCAGCCTTTACGGATAGATCCAAAGCAGAACCAAGCTTTTCCATTTGTCGAATGGTGATGCTCAGATTTTGGGTAGTTTGATAGCCAATCAGCTCTGGTTGACGATTTTCCTGATACTTGTACATGGGCTGAATGCCATAATGCATGGTTCGAATGTCCTTTTTCTCAATACCCAGGGTTTCAAGAGCTTGAACCACTTTCTTCGAAATTTCAGCATTTTTTGCCTGAGCTTCCTGAGCCTGTTCGTGTTCTGCTACAATACCGATTTGAAGATAGGCTGTGTCAGGCTCAAGTTGTACTGAGCCAGTTCCAGAAACATATACCTCTCGTTTCATCCCAGTAACAAACAGAGCTTTTTCATTTTCACCGCTGGAAGCATAGCTGAAACTTGCAAATCCTGCAATAAAAACAATGACCAGAGATATAATCCCTATTTTCATATTTTTACTTAAGCACATTTTTCCCTCCTTATGATTCATTTTCTGTACATCAAATACCATCTGGCTTTTTTTTGGTTCATAGCAATAGTATTTCAAAAATTGAGATAAGCTTCAGACATGAATAATATTTGACTTTACCTGCAGGGACATTACAATTCAATTTTCAAGTAAAAAAAAGGAAAAAGAGCAAATAAATGTATGCAGTTATTGTAGGATGCGGATTGGTAGGCTCCAGAGTAGCTACTATGCTTAGTCGAGATGGTCACACGGTGTCTATTATTGACCTTGACCCTGTCTCTTTTCATCATTTGCCTCCTGAATTTGATGGATTGACCATTGTGGGGGTGGGATTTGATGAAGAGGTCCTGATTAAAGCCGGAATCCAGGAAGCTGATGTGTTTGCTGCACTGACCGACAACGACAACGTCAACATCCTTTCTTCTGCAGTAGCCAAAAACATATTTAATGTTCAACGAGCCATCACCAGAGTTTATGATCCTTCCCGCGAAAAAACTTTCCGCGCGCTTGGCCTGGAAATCGTGACTCCCACCATGATCGGAGCTGAACAGGTGTATAGTCGTTTTATCATGGGCGAAAATCTGGCTCATCTATACCTTGGCGAAAACGAGATTGAGTTTTTTGAACATGCCTATGAACCTATAGGAAAGCAAGAAACTATCGCTGAAATAGAAAAAGAGGGTCAAGTAAGAGTAATAGCCCTTATCAGAAAAGGGAAAAGTTATTTGCCTTCGACCAATGAAATATTACTCAAAGGAGATCGTATTGTAACTGCTGTTGCTCTTAGTTTTATGCACAAATCAACCAAGACCTTTGCAAAAAAATCCAATGGCGGGAGCTAAGTCATGTATATCGTAATCGTTGGAGGAGGTAAAGTTGGTCGGACTTTAGTTTCAGAGTTGCTGGAAGATGGCTTCTCTGTAGCTCTGATTGAAAAAGACCACGAAAAATGTGAGGAAATAGCCTCCAAATATAACATTCTTGTAATCCATGGAGATGGTGCAGACTACACCGTATTGGAATCCGCAGGCACCCGAAATGCTGATTTCGTAGTGTCTGTAACCGGCAACGATGAAGTAAACTTCGTGGTATGCCAACTCGCTAAAATTTCCTTCAAAGTACGCATGACACTGGCACGCGTCAATGATTCCCGAAATGAGAGTATTTTTAAAAAACTTGGCATTGATTTTGTTTTTACTACCACCAATATTATTTCAAAAATCATTCATGAAACGATTCATTGCCGTGATTGTGGCTTTCCTTTTGTTGTGCCCACTTTTTTGCACCGCAAAAGCAAATTTGATATTATCCGCTTGATCGTTCCATCTGATTCTCCTTCCCTCAACAAACGCTTTGCTGAGATTCGCCTTCCCAAAGAAGCTTTAGCTATTTCGTTGGTTCGTAATGAAGAAATCATTATACCCTATGGAGACACCATCCTCTTACAACATGACATCCTCTTCTTTGTCCTGAGAAAAACACTGTTGGACGAAGTGAAAAGCATCATTATCGGACCTTTTATGCCTCCATCGCTTGAGAATAATGATAATGTTACCACCGATTAATCGACCTTTGTTTGGGATTTTAACAGAAATACTGTTTTGCTCTCTGCTCCTTTTAATTCAATTCTTACTCGCTCTTCTTTTTGGAAAAGCTTTTTAAGATAAATTTATGAAAATAATCCTTTGGGAAGATTGGAAAACTATTTTTCATTATTCCGGGATGACCTTGTTTTTTTTAGGTTTTACGCTTTTAATTCCCGTAATGCTTGGTCTTATATTAGGTGAATACCAGACTGTCGCTAATTTTTCCATTGGTTTTTTAATTTTTTCAATTTTGGGGCTTAGCTTCAAAACTTTCATTAAAGCAGAAAAAGATGCTTCCTGGCTTCATGGTTTATGCATCACTGCCTTCACCTGGATTCTTGCCACCCTGCTAATTGCTATTCCGTATACTATGAGTGGCTACTTTGGATCCTACCTTGATGCTTGTTTTGATGCTATGAGTGGTCTTACCACCACCGGTCTCTCTCTGATACAACAGATCGATCACCTCCCTATCAGCCTGAATATCTGGCGCCATGTGCTTACTTTTATTGGTGGGCAGGGCATTATTGTAATTGCACTAATTTTCCTCCCTCCCCTCGGAGTAGGCTACAAAGCCCTGGTGGGAGAAGGAAAGGAAGATAGATTGATTCCCAGTGTTCGCGAAACAGGAAAAGCCATATGGATGATTAGTCTGGTTTATCTTCTAGTAGGAACTGCACTATTTATGATCGTTGGTAAAGTTATAGGCTTAAGTCCTTTATGGTCCTTGTTCCATGGGGCATGTATGTTTATGTCTGCCTGGAGCACTGGTGGATTTGCACCCCAATCGCTCAATACGCTATATTACCATCATCCGCTCTTTGAAGCTGTTTGTATGCTCTTTTTTATTCTTGGCTCCATGAACTTTGGCTTGCACTTTTATGTCTGGTTCAAGGAAAAAAAAGAACTACTGACGGATATCGAAATCAAGTCCTTCCTTGTGAGTTTTTTTCTTTGTCTGATCTTGCTATATCTTGGCTTGTCGCAAGCAAGTCCCTACCATTCAGCAATTCCATTATTTAGAAAAGGGGCATTCATTCTCTTGTCAGGTCATACTGGAACAGGCCAAATGACGATTTATTCTGCTCAGTTTTTAAATCAATGGGGCAACTTGGGGCTTATGGCTGTTATGCTGGCTATGGTTTTTGGGGGTGCTTCCGGCTCAACCGCAGGAGGCCTAAAAGGCATCAGGATTGCGTTATTTTTTAAGGGTATTCAATATGAAATTCGTCGTTTCTTTTTTCCGCAAAAAGCTGTTTTGATAGAGAAAATACATCATTTTGGAGATCACGTTATTTCTGAGAAAATTGTAAAATCAGCTTTAATAGTGATTATTTTGTACCTTCTAATGCATACGCTTGGAGCTATTGCAGGAATGATCAACGGTTACGCATTTATACCTGCACTTTTTGAATCTATATCAGCTGGAGCCAATGTGGGTTTGAGTTGTGGTATTACTAATCCATCAATGCCAGACAATCTTAAAATAGTTTATACTCTTAATATGTTTTTGGGTCGACTCGAGTTTACGTCCATTTTTGTGTTTGTGTTTTTTGTGTTTCGCTCTCTTGTTCAGAGGAAGCGATGAAAAAATATTTTTTCATTTTTCTGCTGAGTTTTGTCTTTTTTAGCTCAGTATTTTGGTGTTTTGCGCAAAGCGACTCAATAGAAATCCCTCAGGTCAATGTCAGGATATTATTGCAAGCTCCTGAAAGTTATGATGGTCAAACAGTTCAAATTTCTGGAGAGCTGATTGGCCAAGTCTTGTATCAAAAGCACGGGGTTTGGTTTCATCTTCTGGACGAAGAAGGTTCCGCAATAGGCATCTGGGCGCAAAAAGAAGATCTTTCTCCCCTCTCCTATTACGGTAAATTTGGAGTACAAGGAGATCGCCTATCCTTAAGGGGTACTTTTTTTAAGGCCTGCCCAATTCATGGGGGAGACACCGATATACATTTACTCGAAATCGATGAAATTCATCCGGGAAGGGTTCTTGAATCAGAAAAAGTAAATCCTTTTAAGTGGTATGTCCTGATAATGCTTTTGATACTCTTTTTGGGGCTTTTGCTTTATGTCAGTCGAGTCGGGGTAAATAAAACTGAATCCCAGTAAACAAAGAATCGGAATATAGCTCAAATTTGGATTCTGCATCGTTGAGCGCATTGAGCCATTCATAGCCTTCATCCAGTAAGTGTTGGAATAATACTCGATCGACACGATTGGACAAATTTTTGGCATATACTCGAACGAGATTAGCAGAGAAAAGTGGCTCCAGACCTATTTCAACAGAGGATCCAGGGAATGATGCATTTACAAAGCTCTCCAGTGCTGAGCGTATAGCAGGCATAATACCAGCATGATGAAGGAGAACAGAACTGTTTTGATCTGATTTTTCAAATTTGAGGTGGATGTTTTTCTTTTGTGCGCTTAGAGAAATTTTGGGGACTATGGCTTCCAGGATTTGTTTTAGTTTGATAATCTTGATAAGGGGCTTTTTTTTGTTTTCGTTGCTGACGGTAAGGTCTTGTTCGTTGAGATAGTCATCCATTTTTTTGGCATTTTTCTGAATAAGTTGTAAAGCTTCCATTTTTTGTTCCTCGTTGGACTCTGAGCTGGCTAAAATAGAGGCTCCGCCTTTGATGCCAGTAAGGTAAGTTCTGAGGTAGTGCATAATGTCGATCAGTACCAGGAGCTGATCTTTGTCCAGCTTGCGCTTTTCTTTTTCTTCGTTGCGGACAAAGTATACTAACTCGGAACTAACGTAGTCGTAGTCCATCCTGAGTTTATGCATTTCCTGGCGTAGATGTGAAATGGTAAGATGTTGTTCGAGTTTGAAGAGACGTTCTGATATGGTTTTATTGAGAGAAAGCCAATCGTCAATCAGCTTGCCTTTGAGCATCCAGTCCATTTTATGGGCATCCCAATCGCGACAAACAAAGATCAAGGGAATGTGTTTGATCAGAGAATCATTTTTAACTTGCTTTTGAAGTTCGGACATATCTTCCATGGAAAGATCGTCCCCAAGAAAAAGCAATTGTGGTTTTTTGTCTCGGATCTGGTCGAAAGCATACGAAGGTTGGGTGCTACTCTCAAAATACACATCTGCGATAATTTTGAAGCTATCGACAACATCATTAACAATTGTTTCTGAGTTTGCAACAATAAATATGGTATCCATGAAAAAATTATACACTTTTCACAGAAAAAAAGTAAACTATTAACTATGCAAAAGTTGAGACTTTTACATTTTGTATGTTTTTTTATGGTTTTCTTGCTGTTTTTTCCATTTTTCGCCTGGCAAAAAGAAGCTATTCGAATTATTGGTTCTTCCTGGACTCCTGGTTTTTTTGAAATTGCTTCTGACATTTCCGCAAATGATGATTGGATCTTTTTATCCGACATGAATAATTCCAAAATCAAGGTTTATGCTCACGATTTGACTCCTCTTTTCGATTTTGGAGGCTATGGCACTGGACAGGGCAATTTTATTGAAATTCGAGGCTTATGCGCCAGTTCTGACAAATTATTTGTTGCTTCAATAGATTCTTTTTCCTCTAAAACCGGCAGAATACAAGCTTTCACCAAAAATGGCATTTTTATCAATGATTTCGAAAAACCAAAACAACGTTCCGATTTTTTGAGAATTGCAGAATTAAAAAATAAAACGCTGGTAGCCATCACTGAACGTTCTCTCTGCTTGTATAATCCTGAAGGCAAGCTTCTTCGCGAAGTGCAATCCATCCTTGGTCAGTCTTTTTTATTTTTACAGGATTTAGTTTCAGTTCCTGATAAAGGTTTTGCTTTTCTCGACAGAGCTAAGCGAGGGTTTTTCCTTGTGGATCCAGACTTAAAAAATATTCAGCAATTTGGAGAAGAGCATCTGAGCATACCCATCTCTCTGGATTACTTCGACAACAAATACATCATCGCCGATGCCAATGGCAATGTTCATCTTTTCCAGCAAAATGGACGCTTCATCAAAACTATTGCTACTGGCATCTATTCAAACGGCATCCAGGCTCTAAGTTCCAATCGCCTTTTAATTACTTCAGCTCTCCGCAGAGGTATTACCTTGTTAGATCTATCCACTGGCAAAATCCAGGAAACCTTTATTGAAGCCAAAAACTCCAATGAGCTTCATTGGCCTGATTCCATAGCCATCAATTCTAAAAAAGATCTTTACATTAGTGACGATTATTTCGGGGGAATGAAAATTTTCTCTCTAGCCGATGGCACTTTCCAGGGTCAAAGTGCCTGGCTGGAAGAAAACAAAACTCCTCTAAAAGTTATTTCAGCAGCTGCCTCTCAGGAGCATGAAACAATCTTTGTACTTAGTCGAACCCGTCTTTCAAGCATCTATGCCTTCATAGGACCCCAACTCCAACAAATTATTACCCACAACGAAAAAGATCAGTTTTGTTCTATTCAATGCGACTCCAAAGGGCAGGTTTATGCTTTAGACTGCAACGAAAATAGCATTTCAATATTTTCTGATGAAGGTCAATACCTGAGCAGTATAGTACTTCCTAAAAATGAGTTTACTCCAAAAGCCTTCACCATAAATCACGACATCTTAGTGCTTCTAAGCAATGGAGGCCTTCTTAGCTATTCACCTGACAAAACTTCCCCTTCCTCTACCCTTCAACTTAAAGCCAGAACAGGGATTCAATTTTCGGAAGCAAGCTCCATTTTTGCTATGGACAAAACCTTGCTTGTTTGTTATCGCAACAACCATATCATCGTTCTCTACGACCTTTCCAACGGAGAAATTATAGATATTTATGGGAGCATGGGTGGGCCAAAAACCTACGCCTCAAAAGAAAACCTCCAGGTCGATATTGGTTATCAGCCTGGTTTCTTCCTCTTTCCCTCAGGATTAATTTTGCATAAGGATATCTTATACATCAGTGATTCAGGAAATCATCGAATACAAGGTATACCAAGCTCAAACCTCCTATCCGAATCCACCACCGTTGTTCTGATTATCGGACAACGAAAAGCTTACATCAACCACAAAGAACATATGCTTGAAGCAGCTCCCTTCATCTATCAACAACGTACCATGGTGCCACTTAGAT
>Ga0351890_10081_pt1 | contig 36625 bp, 38 predicted proteins | sample TotcelFGM3001M15_FD_206743 | JGI IMG/M metagenome (GOLD analysis project Ga0351890, IMG submission 206743) | Enriched cells from coal bed in the Powder River Basin, Montana, United States - Total cells FGM rep3 HSBNCT.FGM.300.1.M15 ...
AGCCATATCGCTTTCGCGGGTTCGCCAGACTGTTTCCATCAGTGTTTGTCTCAATTTGTTGCTGTTTCCTTTTTTCATAAATAAAATAAGTTATTTTTAATAAATTACCCCGCCATACTACAAGCAGACGGGGAATCAATAGTAAAATTCTTCTCTATTCTGCAATAAGCAGCGGGAAATATATCTAAAGAGATTTACTTCACTTTGCTTTTTTCTTTTTGACTGCTGACTGGCAGGTTGCTCGTTGGGTTGGGTTTAGCCACATTGTCAGCTGTAGGATCACACCCGTTAACCATAATGTCTGAACCCTTCGAGAAAGCGTTGGTGACCATATGGCGCAATTCTTGCGAATAAGCCATTATCTCCTGATAATTTTTATTAATACGCTCAAGATTGCATGACATCATCTCTTCAGGCTTTTGGGTTTCGATACATCGTTCAAACCATTCTTTATTATTAGCTAAAATGTTGTTAGCCGTTTTTGTATTGAGTTGAATTATTTCTACCCATGGCGCAGTCACAACGTTGTTGAATGACGTAAAAATTTTACCCATGTTAGGGCAGCGTTGTTCGATAGATTCATACATTGTTTTTATCTCCTTGTTGATGTAGTGGTTTCCAATGACATAAAAAAGTTTGCGACATTATTAACGACATTTAATGCTGTAAATTGATTTGTCGCTTGATTTATTTGATGCTGCCTTGCCTATTAATATATTTTTGTGCACGACATGACTAACAACATTCTGCTAGTCCTTAAGTAATTGATTCAGGTGACTTCGATGAAATGTCCGGCGGCATATTCATGCAAGATACTGGCAATAAAAGTTTGATAAGGCAATCCTTTATAAGCAGCTTTTTGTTTGAGGCGTTCTAAATCACCACTTGAGAGGCGAAGTGTTACTCTTGTATCTTTGCGAAGAAAGTTTGCAGCAGCTTTTTTGGCAAAAGCTTTCTCTTCTTCACTATTATCTACCGTTTTCCATTCACCTTTCTCTACAGACTCCAAAAGGGCTTGTTCTTCGGAATCAAGCTTCAAGTCAAGTACATCACGTTTTTTTTTCATCACTCACCTACCTTGCCTAAATACTTTTTCGTCAGTTTTCGGCTTGGAAAAATCGTCTTAAGAAATACTGTTTGTTCATCCTTTCTGACAAAAGGTACTAACCAAACATAGCCATTGATATCGACAATGTAAATTTTTTGATTCGGATACTTCATCGCATTATGATGCTCAATGGTATCGAGTAGTTTGCCGTTATCTAAGGCTGCTACCACGTCTTCAAAACTAATACCACGCTCCTTTATTAAGCTCTGATTTTTATCTGCCGAGAATTCGTAGCTCTCATATTGTGATTTAGTATATTCCATTTCATAAATATTGGAACAATGTGCTACTTTTGTCAACATTTAGTTTAATAGGCAATAATTTTGTTGTTTTATTCTTTACATGTTTACCCATAGATTTTATCCCCTAGAATTAGCGTGCTTATTTTGCTACAGAATTTTAGTACAGAAATAGATGGCTAAAGTGAACTCATTAAGAAGCCGATAGGTACCAAATGTTTATTAGCCTTGTTTGAAGGTAGAGAACATCGGGAATGTGCTTTAAAAAGCTATCGTATTATGGCCTTTTTTGAGAATACCCCCGCTAGTGTACATTCTGAAACATTCATTTTTGCATTCTCCCGGTGAGGAAGTTTTGTTGCCAAAAACAGAAAAAATTTGCGGATAATTTTTAGCAGTTTTTTCACAAACTGCTAAAAATTATCCGCAAATTTTATTCTGTCACGCTGATTCTTCTTTGATAGTCACATCGTTAAGCACCAGGAATTCTCTTTTCCAGCATTCTTTTCCGTATCTTGAGAAAGAGCAGTAATATGACCAATCAATTTAGCTGCATATTCTTGACTGAGCTTCGTGCGTGTTTCTGAATCATTATTATCTAATTGTGCTAACTTCGATTGATAGGCAACCAAAATCCATCTTACTTTTTGAGTGGATTCCTTTTCTTCAATTTTTTTGAGATCTTCTTTTGAAGCATTGCTTAATACAGTAGCAATATCCTTTGTCAGTTCTTGAGTGTTTTTGTATTTTTTATAGAGAGTTAGACCGGTTAATCCTGTCGTCACTACAACACTTGCAACTTTAAGATAAAATTCCATCTGTTGTTGTTGCAACGCTGTTTGTTGCTGCTGCAATACGGTTTGTTGTTGCTGCAATTGCACTTGCGCGGCTTGGAGTTGTACTTGAGCAGTTTGTACCTGAAGTGCTTGCACCGCGGGAATAGGTACAGGTGCCTGCATCGCAATATTCACTGTACGATTGTCATGGTGGGTGTAGGTTCCTGAACCATGGATAGCTGCTCCCTGATAGCGTCTTCTCGGTCTGTTTTGTCTTATCTCTTCATCGCTGCTATCACTACTGCTTTCACTTTCCACCCCTGTTTCTTTTTCGCCGTCTTCATCTTCATTTTCCCTGTGAGGACGAAGCGACAGCAGGTTCTCATTTCCACCTAAATATTCATTAAAACCATCTCCTTCCCCTTTCCACATAATACTTTCTCCTTAATTAAATGAAAAATTCATTCCTCGTCATAATCGGATTGATTGAGTAAATACACAGTAATAAATCGTTGAACAACATTTAAAATGTTGAAACAGGCATTGCATTAGTACAGTGAGCATAACGTTGTTTTTCCGAAGAGGCTACAAAATTCATTTTGAAGCCAATTCCTCGAATCAAAGCTCTTCCGGCGACTGCACAGCGCCATGAAAAATACGCAAGATTTCAATACTATTATTTTTAACCCGATAGGGAACAATATAGGGTGTGCCTGGAATAACAAGTTCCCGTGTTTCATGGACTCTCCCTAGTCTTCCAATCCCAGGTTGTTCAGACAGAAGGTTAATAGCAGTCAGTATCTGTTTCGCTACGCGATTCGCTGCAAGCGTGTTATCTTGAGCAATATAGTGACGTAACTCTTGTAAATCGTGTACAGCATCTTCTAACCATTTGATCATCATTGAGGCGGTTCTTTCTCTTCTTGAGTACCCCAACTACTTAGCCAATCGATTACTTTTTGGTGCTCAATGAATTTGGCTTTTTTGCTATCAGCTTTCTTCACTGCTCCTTTAATCGCTTTCACTTGCCAAGCTTGTGCTGCTAAATAGTATTCAATGGCTTCTGCGGCCAGAAAAGATTTTGTTCTTCCCGTCGCATCGGCTAATGTTTCAAGTTGATCTCTCATTTCAGGTGGAATTCTCACACTGAGTGTGACGGCAGGATGAGCAGGATGGGGGCTTGTCATATTTTTTCTCAACGTATACTTTGTATACGTACAGTATAACAAAACAAGTTGCATAAAGTAAAACCCGAGCGACGCCCATCATTCGGGTTTTAAAGTGAGTGCCATCCTTGTGTCGTAGCATCCTGCCACTCTTTTGTTATTAGTTTCATCCCTGATGATGAGTTTATTTTACCGCAAAGCTTCTGGTAAAAATAAGCGCAAATGTCTCAAGCTGTTGTAGGATATCGATCATTAATTAAACAGCATCTTATTTGTATTTGAGGATTGGTGATGGATATTAAATGCTTCCCGCTTATAAGGGGCTTTGCGAAGAGAGTTGTATGGGTGGCGATTTGAATGCCACCCATATTTTACAATTTTATAAATCTTCTTCTGTTAGTGTTATCAAGGCATTTAGAGCTTGCTCGTTAAGCTTACATGCGTGCGTCATTACATCGTTCATAACCCAAAGGTAATGATAAATCGTTGAACATGTCTCATTCAGAAGGTCATTTCCTTGAGCGACTGAAATCATTGCGCTTATTTTAACAAGGCACTCACGCAAGTTTTCTTGTAGTTTAACTTGTTGGTTTATTAAAGATAAAAAATCATCTACGCTATGGATAGCCATGGCATTACTCCCTTAAAGTAATTGTTGTGGTTAGTGGCGCGTTGGTGTACAAGACCTGCGCGTCACGCTTTTATTTTAAACTTACTCAAGCTCTGGCGCTCAAATAAGTAAATATATAATATTTTACTTACTTATATAAGTAAAGTAACATTTACTCATATAAACAGAAGAAGTTTTACTTATGATAATTGCTATTCTCAATCAAAAAGGTGGGGCAGGTAAAACCACCATCTCCACAAATTTAGCACGAGCCTTACAATTTGATGATAAGCGAGTGTTATTAGTGGATTCTGATCCTCAAGGTAGCGCAAGGGATTGGCATGCTGCTGGCAATGGTGATCTATTGGCAGTAGTTGGCCTTGATCGCCCTACGCTCGATAAAGACGTGAAGGCCGTTGCTAATGGATATGATTGGATTTTAATTGATGGTGCTCCACATTTGGCAGATATGGCCGTTGCTGCCATTAAATGTGCTGACATTGTGTTAATACCTGTTCAACCATCTCCTTATGATATTTGGGCAACAGCGGATCTTGTTGATGTTATTAAAGCAAGGCAACAAGTAACTAATGGTTATCCTAAAACTGCATTTGTTATTAGTAGGCAAATTACTAATACGAATTTGGGTAAGGAAGTTAGAGAAGCATTGAGTGGTTATGAGTTGCCAGTTTTTAAATACGGAACATTTCAAAGAGTTATATACGCAAAAACGGCGGGTGTTGGCACTACTGTGCTAGATGCTGAACCGGCTAGCGACGCTGCAAATGAAGTTAAAAGACTTGCTAAGGAATTGAAGGAGTTTGCCGTATGAGTATTTTGAAGGCGGGGCGTCCAAGCAAAAAAGAAAAAGCAATTGCTTCTGTGCAAGAAACAAAAGAAGAAATGATAAGAATGAACATTAATATATCAAAGACATTTTATAAACAGATAAAGCAAAAAGCTTTAGATCAAGATACAACAATTACAGAAATAGTTATTAAAGCTTTAAATGAGTACATGAGTAAATAAAACAATAAGTATGTAAGTAAAAGTGTTAAATATATGTTCAGAATTTAACTGAATTATATCAATTTCTAAGAAAAACCAGATGTCGGAATTGGAATTTATATTGCTGAACGTAACACTGAATTTATCTAATTAGTTAAAAAGTAAGAAGCTCTCACCCTAATAAATAGATATCTCAGAAATAGAAAAATAACTTATAAAAATTCTGATATATATCGATACCACTTTATATAAATATATATTATATAATATAAGTGCAAATGAACTGAAAAAATCTCGATAAAATAAGATGGCTAGATTATGATGATAGAGGGGTTGTTAGGGATTCTGATTCTCAAAGAATGAAAAAATTTTTAAATAAGTTTTGATAGCAATTGATAGCAAACAATAACAAATGTTCGCTTTGCAATCAAAGGATAGCAATTATTAAGCCATTAGATTATTTTCAGGCTATTGTATCTAATTTTTGAACGTGCAAACTTCAACGAAATTTTGAATTTATTCGACAAGTAACAATAAAGGGGAGTGGAGTGTTCTTAGAAACTAACATCCCCAAATTTATCAGTTCTTAGGATATCTCTTTATATAAAGAAGATTGGCCTTCCCATAACTTTCCATGCTTTTTAGCTGTAGTTTTTTTATTAGCTCCCTCTTTTAACCTATATTCCCAGATCTTTTAATTTTTGCTTGATAGCAGGCCATAGTAATTCTAGACATATGCTATTTATGGTCATTCCAGTTACCTTACGAATCTTCATGAGATTTTGGTGATATGATACCGGTGCTCTGATAAGAATTGATTTAATTTTAATTTCTTCTAATAATTCTTCTGCTGTTTGCTCCTCTTGTATAGTAGAATTAGCGCCTTCCAAAAATCTTTTTTCGAGTTTTTCTTTCTCTTTTGGTGTTAATGGTGGTTTTATAAAGCCTTTTTTAATAGCCATTAAATATTTCCTTGTATAGAGAATCTAATTCACTTTCTGCTTTAGCATCACTTCTTATCTCATGAACAGCCATGCCTGCAATGGCTACTTTTCTAAAGGCGACGCGCTCATAGAGAACTGTGGTTGCAAGACTAATGTGTTCAAAGTCTGATTCATCAAAAAAGCTTTTAGCTTCTTCTGTTTCTTTGATTACTGGGTTGGTTGGTGCTTGATTCAAACAAACTAATACCCGTAAGTTTTCGTTGACTTGCCTAACTTCCCCAATAAGATTATTTATTTTTGCGAGTGTCCACAAATCGAATTGAGACGGACGTAATGGGATAATGGCTACGTGTGCCACTAATAAACTTGCTCGCAGTTCTATAGAATCCCGCCCACCTGTATCAATGATAATATCTTTGAATTTGCCATTTAGTGCGCGAATATCGGCTTGAGTATTTTTGCCAGTTTTTTGAACACTAGTTACACGTGGAAGGGCTTTATTTTGATCGCGAGATGCACACCAATAACTCGCATTTGGTTGCGGATCTGCATCGATTAAGAGGACATCTCCGCTTTTTTCAATTCGCATCACGGCAAGATTTGTAGCAATGGTTGTCTTACCTGTGCCTCCTTTTTCACCACCAATGAGCACTATCATATTTTTTAGCCCTGTTTTTTAAATATTTTTCAAAACCAAAATGATAGCAAAATGCTATCAAAACAAATCATTTTGAATACAATATGATATCAAAAGATATCATTATGATATCATATTGTATTCAAAATGATTATTTAGTCAATAAATAAAAGTGGTTGCATAAAGATTAAAAAATATGTAATTTTGTGAAAGTTTTGATGGGCTAAATAAAAAGAAGGAATTAAAGGATGTTCATAAAAACGAACATCCCCAAAACTACTCTGTGCTTGACCGGCTACTCAGTAGATTTTGGGGACGAAACGTTCGATAACTCAATTCTAAACGATCAGACGACCGAAAAACAAGAGATCACGATTTTTGGCAATCGTTGTGGTCACAACCCTTATTCTCCACGATTTTATAATCGCCCTGATAACCATCAGCGTAGGCCGTCCCTCCTTGAACAAACCATTGAGAAATTAAAAGACATTTATCATTGGCCTAAGCGGTTATTAAAGCAGATCAATCAGCTTCATCCCAATAACCGTAAAAAGCGAAGTGAGAGGCGTGAGGCGATTATTTCAGTTGCACAGGTACTTTTACATTACCTTGAGCTAGAAACCCTTCACGTGGGTTTTTACACGCAGGAAGGCGAATTCATATCGCTTGATCTCGCCTATATTGCTAAGAAAGCAGGTGTTTCTTTCATTCGTGCTAAACGTGCTGTTACTGATCTTGTCAAATCTGGTTACATCAAATTATCTCGCCAATTTAATAAAAAGGCAGATGGAACCTTTGCAGGTAAGGCATCCATTCGCGAAATCAACGTTACGTTTTTTATTGATCTTGGGATGGATATGCAGCGGTTATTTTTCATCAGAGAGTGGAAGCGTAAGAAGCAAGAAAAAGTGTTGCATAAACAAGCAAGCAAGAAACTAAAGGAAATAATAAAGTCAGTAACTTCATTGGGCGGGCAAGTCATAAAATCTGTTAGAACTCACGCAAATGTTCAAAACTCCAATAAGGGATTCATCGCCCAAGCATTAGAGCTGCATAAACTCAATCCAACACGTTCCCCCAGCGATTACCTCAAAGAACTGCAACGTAAACAAGAATAAAAAATATTAAATTAACTCATTAACTCTAGGCTTGAATAAGGCAGAATGTCTTTTTGATTAAATTTAAGACACACATGCTAAGTTACTTGTTTTATGTTCTGTTCTTAAAAAATCAGATGTCATCGAGCTACTTATCTGTTTTCGTCCTGAAATTTTTGAAAAAATTTTGACCTTTTGGCCGCTATAACTTTTTTATGTGATCTTATGGTTATGGTGTTAAGTGATCTTTGTAAATACTAAATCTATACATATAAAAACAAGAAAAACATATTGCTTAAAGCTTCTGTATAAAAATATATCAAATTAAAAGAAAAAAGCAAAAGCACTTATAGTAAGATGTCCGTTATTTTTTAACCACCATGCTACTCTTCCGGTTTATCGCATTGCTACTCGTTTTATCCTGCCTGTTATGCGTAAAATTTTGGCTAAAAGCCAATTGAGCAAAAAATAAGAATATATTCCTTACTTTCTCCTAAACTAGCCTGCTTTATCCCGTTAGAAACGATTTTAATAGAGAGATATAGTACGGCTATCTCCATCAAAAGTAGATGGAGCTACCAGCATATAGCAGCTGCTTCATTACGCCTTTTTATAGAAAGGCAAATGAAAGTGCCGTTTGTTAAACTTTTCCACTTACAATTTCTCGCGTGAGCGCAAAAAAATACTTTTGTTGATTAGGTAGTCTCTCATTCCTGTAAAGCCTTTCAGCTAGGCTTATCGTTTCTCGATAGCTTTTTGACTCACGCGGGTGTTACTCCTCGTCATCATGGTTTTTATTATCACTACTCGATGATTACTATAGTGTCTCATACCGTTCCTTGTAACGGCCGTTTGACAAACAAGGTATGCAGGTCATAGGCTGTTTTTGTTTCGCTATCAACACCTGATAAAAAGAGAAAAAGTAAACCCTCAAACAAAACGATAGTTATGACTGCCAAGAGAACAACAATAAGGCTACAAAGAACCATCATGAGCAACACTCCTTCTTGCGGAAAGCAAGGTATCTGTGATGCGGGTTACAAAGCTTTTGCTTTGCGCAATTTTATTTTTCTTGAAGCTTTCCTATTCGGGATCTTTACCTAACACAAACAACGCAGATTGTGTCAAAAAAAGATTCTGCTAATGCCTCTTTTGCCCATGCACAGTCATCCATAATTTCTTGGTATGGCATTGCTATTCAAGTGCACACAAATTTGTTTTTCAGCGTTGTCGATAGGTTCATAATGAATAGCATTATGATTTTTCTTAAGAAAAATCATAACTGTATTTAAAAAGATTATATCGAAATGCTTATTTTAATCAATGTTTTTCAAGTAAAATATTAAAATAATTCTCGATAAATTGAGTGTTTATTCATTTATTTTTTGTTATCCGATCTATCATTTTTTAATACGATTTTGGCACACTTTTTATTGAACGTTTTGTCACAAAAGTTGTGACAAAATAGAGAGTGTCTTTTAGGTTGTGAACAACGCGCGTAAAAATTCAAATTTTTAGAAATTTTTACAACAATATCGGTTCGGATTTTGAGTTCTTGTTTTGGCGCTCGCGCGTTAGAAGTCTCACACATGTCGCAACGGGGTTGCAAAAGAAAATAATTCCAGAAAATCAATGAGATAAATGCCAAAATCACGATGCAGTGAAAAAATATATCTTTTTCGAAGAGAACCTTAAAGTAAGGTAATTTAAGGTAGATCTACATTAACGGATTACTTCTTGAATTATTTATAAATAATTGTAATGTACCTTACATTTACATTAGATCTACCTTTAATTTACCTTGGGTTTAAGGTGAATTAAAGGTAGAATTAAGGTAACTATTTTTCTGCCTGAGTAAGCCATGAACCAAATTTCCATTACATTCCCAAAAAAAACGAAAGAAAAATTGTACCAAAATGCTCAACAAAAAGAGATAACCATTGCTCAGTATATCCGAGATTTAGTCGATATTGGTTTGCGTGTCGAAGAAATGTCAGCCCAGAAAAAAATCGATGGTGATAAGCCAGAACCACTCATGGCAGAGTTGGATTTATTCAAAAATTTGTTAAAAAAAGATTTAGTTTCTAGTTATGAAATGTTATATCTTGTTCGTCATATCCTCACAAAAATGCCAGAAAAAACAGCGGGTGAACTCGATGCTTTTGCAGAAGAAGCGAGAATAAGATCGCGGTCTTTTGTAGACGGTTTATTCGACCAAATGCCTAGATAAAAGTGCTTTCTAAGCAACCTAATTACTTAGAATAATTTGCTTATTTTATCCAAGAAAGCAATATTTTTTTATGAAAATTCAAAGATTTTAACCATCAAAAATTACGGTTGTCAGCAAATAAAACCTACTAAAAGGCACATACTTTTCAATTCAAATACTCTCTATTCCTTTACCCATTTCAATGGCTGGAAAGAGAAAATACCTTGATTCTTTTCAAGAATGATAGCTTTCGATGGTTAGTAAGAGCTGTCCGTAATGCTAATAAACGTAATCATGATTCATTATGTTTTATTGTGAAACCAAGCAATTGCTTTTTTCTCCAAAGCTTTTACATAATCCTGTTTATTGATGACATATCCTGGTCGATCATTAGCAAATTTAAGTGCTAATTTACTCTTTACATGGGCATATTCTTTCACTTCATCGGGGTGGGATTTAAGGTAATCTCGGAAATAAAGATGTCTTGCTATCTTGGGGCTACCGACTTGAAAAGTACGGACATGGTGCGTTCGCTTTTCTTCTCCTTTAACAAAAAATCGTCGTCCAGGAATGTTGTATTCACCCCACGCTTCATAGCCCAATTTTTCATTTGATCGTTACACTCATCGACACATTCTATATCGTTCACTTCAAGAATAATATCGATGGTTGGCTTGGAAGCTAGACCGGGTACAGATGTGCTGCCAATATGGTGAATTGCAACGAAATTATCAAAGAAAATTGGCTTTATTTGCGCGGCTTCTTCTTCAAACTGGCTTGACCAGAGGGGATCATAGGGCACGACTTCAATTATTTGCTTTCTTTTATTCACAATGTTTTCCGTAATAGTTTTTAGCCTAGTCCTTGTGTATAAAGCTGCTGGATATTTTACCTAAAAATAGCTGATTTTTGACTGTACTACGGACATCTCCTGTTTTTTTAAAGAAAAAATATAAAATTTCAATAGGTTAGAGTGGAGTATTTGTGCGTCACTGCGGACAAAACACCCGCAGTGACGCGACATAGTAAAAATTCTCCGCTCGTATTGTTGATTATGTAGTCAGTTTTAAAGCGCGATATTTGTTAGTAGGGATGCAGTTAACGTTAAGTTCCCCTTATGTGTGAAAGAAGTGATGCTCCTAAAGCCTTATGAGGCGGATAAAGGGAGTCACCTGGTGGTTATTGAGGAGCGTGAGGAGAGTAAGTGTGCGATAGGTTTTTTTGTGTATTTACTACCTAGTTGGCTTTATTCACAATTTCTGTGCATAACAGGCAGGGTAAATCGAGCAACCCTGTGACAAATAAGAAGATAAGCATGGTGGTTAAAATATCAACTATTTTTTCTTTTTGTCACATGCTTTGTGAAGGAAGATAATAAGGACAAAAAAGCACAATTGTTTGCCTAATTGTTATAATTTTGCTATGTTTAACATGTTAAACAATGAGGTGGATTATGTTAGGGATCAGATTAGATAAAGACCTGGAGAGCCGCTTAGAATTTCTTTGCAAGCAAACAGGGCATACGAAAAGTTATTTTGCTAAACAAGCCCTACGTGAATTCTTGGATGATAGAGAGGATTATTTACTCGGTTTAGCTGCGCTTGAAAGAAAAGAATCGACTATTAGCTTAGAGGAGTTAGAAAAAAAACTTGGCCTGGCAGATTAGAATTACAAAAACAGCAGAAAAACAAATCACAAAACTTGATAAAGTTATTCAACAGCGAATTGTTAAGTTTCTAAGAGAACAAGTTCCCATAGACAACCCAAGACATACAGGTAAAGCCTTACACGGAAATAAAGCGGAGCTATGGCGCTATAGAGTGGGAGATTACCGTCTCCTTTGCAGTATCGACGACAAATCACATTCGGTAATTATTTTAGAAGTTATGCATCGACGAGAAGTCTATCGTTAAATTTTCCTAAGGCGTAATGAGAGTGCAATTTGTTTGATTTTTACACTATCCGTTGTTATCCAAGATGATTTTATGACTAACTGTGATTTTTAGTTCGCTTTATTGCATGGCAACTTCAGTACAGCGTGGGCAGTTACTTCACAATGGGGCGAATTATCATATGACAATTCCCCTGTTGATTGGCGGCTGTTAGTTGCTTTCCAATTCTGTACCTGAAAAGACATTGCGGGCGATGCATGATCGCAACACCTTCCTATCTCTGAAATCCCTACCGAGCTGTAAATTTTAAAAGCAGAGAATAGTTAACGCTGATAGTTGGCAATAATTATTATGATTATAGGCTAACAATAACATGAGATATTAACGTGTTCTTGGCAGGTAGTTTATTGATTGTAAATTGAGCAATAAAGGTTGACGGGATTAACCCGTAATAGCCACACACCTGACGCAACTAAAGTTGAAGAAAGTTTCAGTGGTACTTTATTAATAGAATCAAAACATTAAACCACATTTTATTGAATTATCGCTTAAATTTAGCTCAATGACGTGTAGCATAAACGTAGCATAATTGTGGCATCTTTCCCTAACTGATTGAAAAATAAAATAAAAGACTTAACGCGGTGGTTGATCGATAATTAGCTTAATTTTTAATCTTTCTTAAACTTATTTTTTTAGAATAACACTCTGTAAATGCTGAATGAATGGTCTTGTACATTATCAGCATGAAAAACAAACCACACGCCAGACCACTTAAAAAAGCAATGGTTATGATCTCTCCCATCTTTATCTCCTTTTTTGTCTACGCACGAGTATAGAAGTGTTATTGCACAGTAACGCAGCATGCTCCTTTTTTCAACGAATGGATTATCTTGTTGTTGTGGTGGTTTCTCCGTAACGGTTGGTTAGGACAGTATGAAGGATTTCTTTCGTGATCGGATTTTTGTTGAGCCGGTAACCGGCTTCAAGAGCCAACGTTAACGTGTGTTCGACTTGTAATGGCGTCGCCAGTTGCTCCGTGAGTAAGGCTATCGCGTCCGGTGTCATGATGTCACCCTGTTTGATGTTGGGTTTAGCGCAAGCTTGCAATAACCAATCGAGATAGATGGGAATGCAATCCTGAATACCTTCCATCGTGAGCACGGTGGTTGGACAATCGGTTTTATCTTTTTTGAATATTGCTAAATTATTTTTCAACTGAGGCTGTCCCACCATCACCACGGATAAGGGGGCTTCGTCGCCTCGCATTTTGGTAACCCATCGTTTGAGAGACGTGAGCGTTGTGCTTGGTAAATGATGGGCATCATCGATAAAAAGTACGATGGGTTTTTGTGCTGGCGGAGGAGTTCTTGCAATTGCTGTTCTCGTTGCTCAGCGTGTCTCGGAAGGGTAAATCCTTTTTCAGAGGAGAGATCAAAAAATAATGCCTTCATCAAAGTTGCCGCTGTTGTTTGGGCGGGGGAGGCCAAGGATTTAACCACAATGATTTCTTTTTCCCGCATAAGCTGTTGCTGAAAGCGTCTCAGTAAGGTGGTCTTGCCGCAACCTACTGTGCCTACCAGTGCGACCAGCTTTCCTTCTTTCATATTTGCTTTGAGAGTTTTGATGAGGTGGCGCTGTGGCTCCGTCTCAAAATAGCCTGCTTGTTGGAATGGTTTCGTCAAACCGTAATATCTCATCACGTCGGTTAGCATGCTCTCCTCCTGGATGCCTGTGATTAGTCGTAGGGTAGCATAATGGGTTAAGCCAATCGTTTGAAATTAAGATTTTCTGTTCTCATTGTTGGCGCTCTTTAGATATTTTTACGAAGCATTTATTGAACATTGCGGAGCAATGTATAAGTGCGCATATAAAAAAATGACGGTAGGTCGCTTCGCGGTTTTTTTAAAAGACGGCTGAGGAAAGATAAAAAAAATCGCAGGTAGATTCTTAGGGCAAGAATACGCTGACAGAAACAACAATCTACTCGTGCGCACTGACATTACGTCGTCGCAGTCGTGTATGCAGGCACGCATAGTGTCGCTAAAGCCGATGTCTCAGACATAAGACCGTGCGGTGGTTATCACCATGGGTACACAGGCCGCGCATACGCGCGCTTTTCGCTTCGGGGGCTTTGAGTTGCCCCCGCGAAAAGTAAAGCCCGTGCACTATGGGGATAACCACCGTGCGCGTGAGAATGCGCCACATTTATTGAAGTAAAAAAAGCAAACCGTGGATTCAACCCCTTGCAGAAAAAAATCAGGAAAAGTAAAAAATTCCACCGCCGTTTCCTATGGCAAGATAAAGTATTGGGATGGTATTGTTATAGTTAATTGATTTTTTTAAAAATAAAATAGGATACTGCTAAAAACTGTAGGATGTTTTATCCCATAAAAAATGGCGACGATATTTTTAAAAAAAAATGCCATTGCCGAGCGTTTTTTTCACCGCTTTGGTTCATTTTTTTCACGCGGACGGAAAATTTTTTTCGAGATTGTGATGCTGTACGCATGCCATGGGGGGTGCGTTTGATTCCCGCAACCGGCGTCCAAACGGATTGGACTTGGGCAGCCAGGTGGTGCTTTACGTGTAACTCATGTGATGGTTTGTCCTTCCGGCAATGACGGTTTTTTGCAGAACGGTGATGTGTAAATGGTGGAAGTCACCCACGCTATTGCACACTATGGCGTACTAAAAGACGCGTGGAGGGTGAGCAAAAAGAGAGATAAATACAACGTGCGGGATAAAACCAATCGCGTTATTTTCTCGGCGAGGGAGTAAAATGCTGACTAACCTGCCCCGTGGATTTTACCCAAGGCTCTTCTTTTATCGTTGCAGATTTGCACGCAAAACGATCGCAGATCCGCATCAAAATGATCACATATTCGCATCAAACTGATCACGTTTAAGTAGTCTATTTTAGCGCATATTGTTCTTTGAATGAGGAGCGCGACCTTCACTTTCCATTTGCCATAAGCGGTCGTTAGCTTCACCGGAGAGGGTTAAGTTTTTTGAAAAAGTGGCGGCTTTGGCATAAAAAGTATGCGCGTGATAGCTTAAGGCGAAACTCATCCACCCGCCAATATGAGCCACGTAATGGGTATTACAGCGATTGCCCCAGGCCAATGCTTCATCGGCTGTGATTGCGTCGGAGTGTGGCGGTAGCGTGGCCAGTCTTGTGCCCGTGCACGAACGTGCAATAGGTGGCAAAGAACGCAGTAAAGCCTACAAGCTGCAAAGGAAGCGAGCAACCGTGCTGTCGTTGTTGAGTTTGATAGGCAGTTTTAGCTGCGGTTATTTTTTGGATAGAGTTAGGTTTTTTTGCTAGGAGAGCATTGTTTTCCATGCTTTTGTGGTTGATGGGGAGAACGCTATGCTGATCGTAGTGTGGCCTGCATAGTGCGATTTCGACAACTACATCAGAAAATTTCTGAGTGGCGGCCTCATTTGTCAGATTACAAAAATGTTGTCGAATAGCCTGAGATGTGTAAAACACACATGCACAAGTGTGTTACATGTGCTAAAATAATGAAATTGAGTTCATTGTAGGAGTAAAACGATGGAAAGAACGGTGTTAATGGTACGTCCTGAACAACGCGCTAAATTAGCAGGATTGGCAGCACGTGAACACGTCTCTGCCGCTGAGATCAATCGTCGCGCTATTGATGCTTATAATCCTGACGATAACGAATTTAACGAATTAGGACAACTCGCAGAAGCTGTTATGCAATCCCATGCTCAAGCTATGCAAGCTATTAAGGAAGCACATAAAGCGGTAAAAGAAACGTTGAGTTATTTTGCTCATAAAAAAAGTGCTCATCATGACGATTAGTAGCAAAATTTTTGATGCCTTAACAGGAGCTATTAAACTCAACGATACCATTACGCGCTTAGCAGAAGATGTGAAAGACTTAGCAAAAGAAGTAAAAGAAATGGATAGACGATTGATTCGCTTAGAGACTTTTGTTGAAATTGCCGGAAAGCAACGAAAATTAGCACGTGGTTGAAAATTTGTAATAAATACCGCATCGGAAACTGGTTGTAAATTTTAAATTCAGCGAATAGTTGGCGCCAATAGTGCAATTATTATTGCCATTACAGGGTAACGGTAACATGAAGAGCACCGTGTTCTTGACGGGCAAGATCTTACTTGCCTTACCTGGTCACATCACTATCCCCCTTAGGGCATTTCATTCAACTGTGCTGAGCACGATTTATTATCACCCTGGTTTTTTTATGCCTATATTGTGTAATGCAGTTTCTCGTTCTTGTAGTAAAAAATCATCGGCTTGAATTTGATTTTTTTTGCTAAGTAGAGCGGTTTTAAATCGTCGCCAAGCGGTTCCATACGCTTTATCCAGAGACTCAAGTTGCTCGCGCCTCTTAATAATATCGGGATCGCCATCGAGAACAAGGCCACTTTCACGTAGCATCTTTTCGATGTGGCCAATTTCACGCTGCACATGGCGACACATTCTAGAGGTCATCGCGCAATTAAATAAATTTTCCAAATAATTTTTGGAATGGACTTCAGCCAATAAAAACCCCTTTAAGAGATAAAGATTTTTAAGTAACTCTACTGAGGGTTTGGTTGCTTTCTCTTCCTCATAGTGAATAGATAGGTTTTGCAAAAAATATACGCAGTAAGCGAGGCGTTGAAGATTATGGCTTTTAGTTCCTGAAATGGCTTCCATGGCATAATTAGTAAAAAAAGTCATATTCTTTAAGGGCGGTTGATAGCTGGAAAGCAGCGTACTAATATCGCCGGTAGTGCTAATCTGTTGTTCTAAAACGCCGAAGGCTTCATTTAATTCTTTATGGTTATCTTTCACCGCTGTCCAAATCAAAGGATTCCACTGAGAAATTTTGGCAGTTTCTAGAGGATTCACCGTTTTTGTTTGCACGATCAGTTCAGAAAAAGCGGTTATTTCTTTTCTCTTCAATAAGACTAATTTTTCATATGCCCCAATAAGCTCTTCTTTGCTTGACTCTTTGCTCTCCTCAAGGACATCGGCTACTTTTTTGTAACATTTTTTTTCTGCTTTTAAGAAGCTTGTTTCCTCTGCTTTTTTTGATAAATTTTTGGCAATTCCTAAGGTTTCCTCTTTGGCATTTAATCTTACTACCTCTAGCGCACACAATTTCTCTACGTCTGGATGAGTTTTGATATCAAAATCATGGAATTGACCTTGCTGCATTAATAAATGACTAATTAATTTACGATAAAGGTTTGGATTATAATGGAATGATTGATTCAGATACTTAGCATAGCCTGGTTGATTAGCTTTTATCCGTTGCGCGGCTTTATCAAAAGCAGCGCGGCAATAAATAATGTTTTCAGCGTGATTTAATGTTTGCAAAGCAAACTTTTTTTGCTCTCTCGTTAAAGGCAAAAAAGTTCTATGCGTAAAAATTGAAGAAATATCACTTTTATTTTTATAATATCTAATTAAATCATGTACGGTTTGACCGTATTGAGTCTCTTTATAGTCAATATCAATGCCATATAATGCCAGTGTTTCTATACTAGCCAAATAATCTTGCGTTAATGTATTTAACTTCTCTAGGGCTTCTTTGTTTGTAGTTTTGTTAGCCTTAGCTTTCTGAGTGACTAACGAATATAATTCACAGATAGTCACATGAAGTAAGCTACAATAATGACCTCTATAACGAAGACTTCTATAATCTAAAACCTTTTGGTTTACATCTGCGCCACGGAGTATCATGCATCCTGTTAAAAAGTTTTTGCTAACTAAAGGATCTGGATACTTATGGAACAATGAGGGATCAGATTCATACACAGCACAAAGAGCTTGAGCTTGATTTGGATCAGTTCCTCTGCTTAAAAGTGTTCCGATAATTTCAATACTGAGGCGTTCTTCAATTGCTATTTTTAATGGCAATTTTTTATAATCAGTATCAATGCCAATATCAAAAAAAACAAAAATAGGCTCATTCAGGTTTATTTCTATTTTTTCAAGAAAAAATCTCACAAGAGATAAATCATTTCTTTTCAAGATCAAATAAAATAAATAACCGTTTAATCTGGAGTTCTCAGTATTGGAATTTTCAGAAAAATATTTTTCAATATCTTCTAAACTGCCCTTGGAAAAAATTTCAAAAGCAACGTTTTTAACCTGCTTTCGTTTTTTCTTAGTAGTTGACCTTTTTGTTTCAAGTAACCTATCTAAATATGCCCGGTTATCTTCATCCTTCAAACAATCATAAGCTTCATTAATAAGTTTTATTTTCTCAGCAGCTTGCTCACTTGGATTTCTATCAGTATGAAATTGTCTGGATAATTTATGATAGGCTTTCTTAATCTTGGTTGCGTTATCACGATAGCCAACCCCTAAAATTTCATAAGGATTTTTTTTATCTGTGATAACAAATTGTAAATTTCTTTTTGCCGACTGGGTGAGAACGGTTCTTGGTTTTTTTCGTTTTCTTTAGCTTTGTACATAAATAGCACCACTGACGTTTGGACTGACTTTGTTTAAAATGAGAGAGATTTTGGCTTTATTCTCTTCATTAATGTGAGAATGAACAGAGCTACTTTTTTCCTCACTGTGAAAATATTGGGTTGGCATATTTCATCACTGTAAATCTAATAATCTCCTGTAATGAGAATGAGAGACTAAAATTAGCCGCCAGCCCCTAGGTTGAGGAGGCTTTGGGAATTTGTCTCTCCTGCCTCAGAACTTATTAAAAGCGTTGGAGCCGAAAGCAGATCTCCGGTGGTGGATGGTTCAACAGGTTTCCAAAAGTGAGGGGTTACGGGTACTCGCTGCTGGTTGCTTGGTATGCCCTCTTCTTTTGTAATCTCTTTTTCTTCTTTTGAGTTCGCATTTTCCTCAGACGTTAACTTTTGAGATTCTTTGGCTTTATCAGGTGAGGAATCGTAAGTCTGATCTGGATTTTTTCCTTGCGAGAGCGCTTCTTCTATTAATTGTGGAGGTTGAGTTGCTAATAATTGATTAAACTTCTCTTGTAATTCGGCAAATTGAGATCTTGATTCGGCAGATTGTGATCTTGCTTCTTCTCGGCATTGTTTTATATCCTCCTTTCGCCTTTCATCAAATGCATCAAATGCTTTCTTGTTAGTTTCAAATCGTTCTTCAATTGCTTTTTTGCTGGTTTCAAATCGTTTGGCAGTTCTATCCATAGAAGCTTTAATTCTGCCCAATTGTGAATCAAAAGCTTCGTGGTCTAATCGTATACCTTCAATAAAGTTTGCGAGTCCTAATTGACGACATATTTTATCAAACTTGCTTGTTGCCTTACGATTTTCGCTCTCTTTGTGCGAATATTTTTCTTCCATGACGTAGATAAAACTGGGATCATTAAAGTTTGCGAGGAATTCAGCGGCGTTTCTTTTTAATTCGGCTAAGTAAATTTCTCCTTGTTTTTTTACTTCAGTCACGTATTGTTGGCTTGCTCTCCTTCGAGCCAGCAAATAAGGTGATTCTTTTTCTTTGATTCCTCCCTCAATTTTATGTAACTCATCTTCTTCTTTTTTTACTAGCTCAGCCAATTGAGCGGCTAGGGAACGTTCTTTTTTAGCTAGAGATTCTGTTGCGTGATGGATTTCACTTTTTTGCAGCTCCTCCAAGGTGTTAACTCCACGCTGTCTTAATTTTGCGCTATAAAAAGCCTGCCAAGAACTTTTTGCTTTATTGTTTTTCTCAGACTGAGGTTGATAAGAGCAGTCTTCTAAATTTTTTTGAATGCTCTCAAACAAGGGGGTTAAGTTTTGAAAACATGCTGTCGCTGCTTGTTGAAGCTCTTCTTCTGGAATCTTATCAGGATGAAATAAAAGTCGTAATCGCTTCTTTTCTTCTTTTAGCGTCTCAAGTAGTTGCTCTTTTTTTACTTCAAAAGCTTCAGGAGATTTCTCCTCGCGTAACGTCATTTGCCATTTTTTGGAAAGTGATTCCAATTCAGTGTAACTTTTTTCCCATAAAGACATTAAATTAGACCACTTCTTCTCTATCGCAAGCTTCTTTTCTTCCTTCGTTGGTAAGTTATCCGCTCGTAGCGGTGACAAGGGCGCTTCTTTTTCGCCAGACTCAGTATCAAGCTGATTGTCTTTATCATAAATGGTTATTTGACCTGAATTTTCTACAGAATTTCCCATTGAAGGAAGTGGCTGTTCTATAATCGCCTTCATTTTTTCTTGGACTTGGTGGTAAGCGGCTGTAATTCGAGCCAAATCCTCAGTGAGTTTTAATGATTCAGGCACGCCCAATTTTTCTGTATCAAGGTTATCAAACCACCGTCCATATTTGTTATAATTATAAGACAAGTCATCGTTCAACCCGTCTGCTATTTTTTGTAACTTGTTGGTGGATAGTTCAAACTTCTTCCATTGATTAAGAATTTCAATTGCTTTCTCACAACTTATTAGAAAATCCTCTAGCTTATTGTACGAGTTCCGTTGAGCAGTGATAGGTGATTTTTTAGAGGTGGTAGCCTTTGTTTGTTTGCTTCTAGGTGCGTTGGCAGGATTTTTTTTGTCTGAGATCCAGATAAGCCGCAGCCAAGCCCATCGCTCAGGTTTAACCTCTACCTTTATCTTGTCAGGCGGTTTGCGTGGAAACCATTCCAGCATAACTTTTCTCCCATAATTAATCCATTTTGCTACTGGTAATTTTTTTAAATGCGGCGCATGGTAGCAAAGAGGTTCATCAAAACGTGTGGCAACTCGAGCTGCCGAATCATCACGAGGCTTTCGCGTCAATACGGCAGCATTGTATTGATAAGATACAAAGAGTACGACGCGCTCAGTGACAATGCGCTTACCTAGTCGCCAGCGGTAAGCTTTAGATAGCCATGAACTTTCATCATATTCTTGTAGACGAAGATGAATTGCCTCTGTTGCTTCCGCATTAATTTTACAAATTAAATTATTTTCATCGAATTCGAGTTGATAATGAAAGCTATCAGCCATCCATTTTTCAAAGGCTTTTTTACGGAACTCTCTATTAATAGGTAAATTTTCGTCCATCGTATTCGTTGCCCTTATTATTATGGGTTAGGCTTTGTGTCTTTTCCCTGAGTATCCCCATTATAAAATAGATACCCTGTAAAAGACACGGCCATTGTTTCGCCTTTCATTAAAGACTTTTATATGCAGAGTTTGCTCATACACAGTTAGAGACTTTTTGAATGCTCCTCCTTCGTGTCTTGTTTTTTAGAAGAGCTACTCTCTCTATTTTCAGGTTCTACCTGAGGATTGTCCTCGGCATTTGTTGAGCCTGGAAAAAAACGAGATTGATTCGGACTGGATTGCCGAGGTGGGGGTTGCCCGTGTTGTGAATCATTCTCTCCTTGATTGTGCTGAGAACCACCCTCTCCCTGGTTGTGCTGGGAACCATAGTTGTTTTGCGAGGAAGAGTTTTTTTGGCTTTCCATTAAAAAGTCAATCAGTCCCATCATTTTTTTTTGTTGTATGCGCAGCTCCTCATTTTCTTTACGTATTTCTTGCAGGTCACTTTTATGCTCCTGCATGTCACTTTTATGCCGTTCTTCTTTACTTTTTAGCGCTTTCTTAAAAGCTTTTTGTTGCTCTTTCGTTGCTAGGGCATGAGCTTTTTGTTGCTCTTCCATTTCTAGGGCACGAGCTTTTTGTTGCTCTTCCATCACATTAATTTTTGCTTGAAATTGCTCATTTTGAGCCTGAAGTTGAGCCTTAAGCGTTTCTACTTCTCGGCGTAAGACTTCATTTTCTTTTGCTTTTTCTTTTGCAACCAGGTATTTATCCCGCGCCTTTTGCAGCTCTTTCATATCCATTATTGCGGTAAGGAATGAGAGAAATTTTTCTACTTTTTTATATAATACACTGCCCCACATTAGTCCTCGTTTTGAATGCTCAAGTACTTCATTCGCACCCTTTTTTAACCCGTCAATTTCAATAGTACTCCCACATTGGCGTGCTAAACGGTGATATTTGGCTAATTCTTTAGGTCGGTCTGGTTCTTGCCCAAAAAAGAATTGATATAATAGATTTGTCTTTTTGTTCTCAGCATACTTAAGGGCGTAGTCATTTAATATATACATAAATTCGCTCATGGCATTTTCCCAATCTTGTAATATCTCCAGTTGTTCTTTTTTTATTAACTGGGGATCTAGCAAATAAAAATTATTTAAACGGTTTTGCTCTAGCTCACTATTGATCCAGTAAAACATTTTGCCTTGATCATCTACCTGCGCCGCGTATCTATACGGTGTATCATCTGTGTTTTTTCCTTTTTCCAAAAAGGGATCAGCGCCACAGCGCATTAAAATTTGAACCATGTTATAGTTTTTGGATAGGATTGCTTTATGCAATAACGTGTAGCCCTCTTCATCGCGACTATTCGGCGAGATGTTTGCTGATAGTAATTCCACTCTCATTTTTTCTTCATCTTGGCAATAACTTTGGTAGCAAGGCAGCCATGCAAAAGATTGGGCACGACTCGCTGTCAATATTTTTTCCACCACCTTTTCTTTGGTTAGTTCAATTTGTATACCAGCGGAAGGATAACTAAACTGCGACAGCTCTTGGCTTAGTAATACAAAAAGCAATAACAAAAAATCGTTATGGTCGGTATATCTCACCACTTCAAATACAGCTTTTAGGTGCACCTCTTTTGAGATCTCTGCTGCATAGGGTATGGTCGATTCGTCTTCATCGTCACTGGCTAGGTCTTGATTAGAGCTGTCTGGGACTTTTTCTTTCTGTTTGCCTTTCTTATCCAGTTCAGGCACTTTTGTGCTCATAGGTAATGGATCACCTGTCCCACCTCTAGAAAATTCATAACTTGCCGTTCTTTTTTTTCTATGTTGAGTGGGTGGTTCATCTTTTGATGATAAAGGCGTTCCTTCAGGTAAAAATTGGAGACTTTCTCCTGTTCCATCGTTCAAAGTAGCTGAGCCATGATAAGCAGGCTGATTTCCAAAGATATCGTGGTCTGTTTCTTTTAAAATCACCTCTTTAATTAAGAAGTTAAAGTGATTCCCTTCAGTATGTAGCATATAAATTATTTGACCGACTCCTTCCTTCGCTTCATAGGATTCAACGACTTCAAGTTCTGTGGCATTCTGGCTTGATTTTGCCAACACAAAGAGCGACATCTTTTTTTCTCTAGCAAAAAGTTGTGCGCCTCGACTGCTTAACCAAAGATTTTTTTCAAAGGCTAAAAGATAGGCTTCAAACACGTCAGGATTTTGGCAGTAAGTTTGCAGGGCTGTTTCAGCTTTCGTTCTCTTCTTGTCCGCGGCCAGTAACTCTTCAGCCCAAGCGGAGTAATTGTTTGTTTGTAACCACTCGATGGTTTTCGGTAATTGTTCAAATCGAGGCAGTTGCTGCGCCAATTCATTATGAATGCGTCGATAAATGGTGTTTAATTGCTCATCACGAGCCTTTTGTTTGAGAGAAAGAAATTTCCAGGTTTCAGTCTTCCAATCTTTCATCCTTAGAGCGCCATAAATTTCAGTACTTAGAAATTGCCTATCTTCTTCACTGTTCTTGAGGGGCAGTAACGACTCTATAAATTCTCTGCGGTCAATGCCTAAAGCGATAAAGCCAGAATCACTATTAGGGCTTGTTTTTGCCTCACTAAAATACGTGGGTTCACTGTCGCTTAGCGTTCGACACCGAAGCAACGATTTTCTATCAGGAACAGCAGGGGCGGGTTCTCTTTTTGAGGTACGACGGATGGTTATAGGCTGACTGCGTAGGATAGGTTGATTTACTGGAGGCACAAACCCTGGGTTAGCGCTGCCTTCTTCTCTTGCGGCTTTTCCTTCATCGTAAGCTTTTTCCAATTCACTCTCAGCAAAGGTAAATCCACTGCCTGTTGTTGAGAGCAGCTCTAAAAATGTTTTTAACTTACTTAGTTGCTCTACGTAATAATTTGCTAATTGCGGATTAGGTGTTGACTCTTTGCCCCCCCAAAAGCTAGGTTCAGTGCCCGTGTCAAAGCCGTGAGGAAAAAAATAGTCCTCGTCATAATAGCTAATGGCTTTTCCGGCTTCACTGGCTTCTTTAATAACGCTCCCCCGTTTTCGAACAGGCAGTGCGACGTGTAAACCATAATGCGCTACCGAACGCCACAAGTCAGCCATGGCGTGTTGGGCTAGTGCCATCTGATTTTTGGGACTTTCTTTATTTTCTTCAAGAAAAAATCGGGTTGGCAAACTCAGTGTTGGCACATTTTTTAAGCGAAGGCTTTGTGCCACGGCAGCCAACCCTTTTCCTTCTCGGGCAGAAAATAGCGTGTTTTCAGGGGTATGATGGGATTCATTGCCAGGAAAAACAAAGACTACGTCTTTAGTATCAATATCTTCCCTCTGGCATTCTTCTAAAAGTCTTTCATAGGTAACGGGTTTAGGGTTGCCTTTGTCATCTTGCGTAGTATCTAGTAAGATAAATTTTTGGTTTTTCAGCATTTATATTCTCATTTAAAAATTAGTTCAGCGGCGTTATTATATAATCATATAGATTATATATTGTACTTAGTATTTTTCCTATTCGCCAGATTTTTATTTACCATTTTGATAAAATAATGCTGGTAATAACGTTCGTGAATGTAAGTAAGCTTCTTGTGCTATTTCAGTTGCAAGAAAAACACTACAACAGCACGACTAAAACCCTTTTTTTTTATTCTCATGGCACGCCTCCTTATTTTTAGTTGGTCAATCATTACTTATTGACTATATTGTTCATGCGTTTTTCACGTCCACAAAAAAAATTACATCGTTTTATTGCTTACTGAAAACCAGTATCACGAGAGACGTGGTTTGTACTCCAACCGCCATAGCCCAAAGAGACGCGATAAATAATTGCCGTGCACTAAAGGGCGGCGCATGAAATAAAGGTAGTAAAATAACTGCTAAAATATTAAGAGCAATAATTAAAAACAGATTAATACAGCCACTGAAAAATAATATTCTAAGAATACTACTGACGCTGATTGTCTTTCCCTTCATACACAAATTCCTAATTTTAGTTAATATCCAACACAATCTTATTAATCGTACTATCAGTAAGCCGCTTGATTGCCAATAAAAGAAGGCACTCAACGTATTCGTAAACTAAACTTTCTTTTCAAGCCAAATGGCTACTATTATTGTGTGTTTTTTTGCCTCGACATTTGCTTTTTTTGTAAGTAATAAAATCAAAAAAGTACGTAGAAATTACCCCACCTAAAATCCCAACGGTAGAAATGACCGTCAAGAATTTGAAAGTAATTGTTACTTTCGCAGCAGGCAACATGATTACTATGAGTATAATTATCGTGATAGCTGCAACAGTTAAGCCGAAATAACACCGTTTTATAAAATCGAATATCCATTTTTCCATTATGTGCCTATCTCTTTCTCAGTAGAATGTGCCTCTCCTTCAGATTTTTGTTTTTTTTTAATTTGTGCTAAATCATACTTTCAAAGATAACCAGCAATTTTATCCACTTCAGACGAAGGCACACCCCTCAGGGATAATTTGGCTAATAAATCAAAGTACTCACAACAATCGCCTGGACAACAACGGGCATAAACAAGACTCGTGAAAAATAACATTACAAGAAAACCACTGGTGCCAACTATCTTTGCCGCTCTCATACGCTTCCTCCCTATGGGTGATTAATAATAAATACTTTCTCATTGGCTATATTTTTCATACGCCGCTTTGTTATAAAAAAAGAAGGTACTTAAGGTATTGAGAGAACCCGTAAAATTAGGGGCAATTGCAGCGCTATCTTTTCCTGGCTGTATGGTGAACGATATTGCATGATTTTGTGCATCATAATTGGCATTTTTTACAATAAAGGTAAAATGAAATAACTTTTCTATCGGCCAAAGTTGCGTGATAAACAATTTTTGAGTGGCATTGGTCTGCCATAGTTTTATCGCATCAGTGATGCTGACAGATTTTTCAAATTGCTGCTTGGTATTTGGATCGCAACAAATATAGTGTAAAGATGAAGGCACAGAAAACAATGACAGTTGGTAAGCGCCTTTTTCATTAGGGAGTGGATGTAACGACGCTTTGATAAAGCGAAACACAAAGAATTTGCCATTAAATTTGGCTAGGTCAGTGGTGCAATTGGCAGTATTGGTTGCACAAGTGCCGCCGTCGTTACTTTTTCCTGTCGCCCACGTGAGGGTTGAGAAAAAACAAAGAAATAAAAAACACAAACACGATATATTAACTTTTGTCTTAAGCATGTTTATTTCCTTTCCTGCCAAAATAACTATCGAGAAAGTCCTTTGTTTTTTTGTCTTTTTGCTTCAGTTTTGAATTTAATGTGGTGTAGACTTGCTTTGATAGCGCTAAGCTATGGGGATCGAGAGTTTCGTTGGGGCGGTAAAGAATCGTATTAATTTTTTCCTTCGTATTCTCGTCCAGAGCAAAATATTCTTGAGCCATCATTAGTTGCATACCAAGGTTGAAGGAATAGTTGACACAATCGTTAAGAGTGTTTTTTAATTTGTTTTCGTTTTTTAAACAAAGCTCATAAAGCAGAAGATTAGCATTGATTTTATCTACAACTTCTACTTTATAATCATATTTATTCCGCTGATAATTCCGATAATTCCACCATAGCGTTTCAAGCTGGGTTGCCCAATAAAACAGTAAAATTATAACTAGACCGATAGGTAAAACTTTAAAAAAAGCTTTAAAAAATGTTTTTGCTACTTCACTCCGCATGGATTAATCCTCCTTTCCTCTTTATTTCACGGTGGTCAATATAGGTTACAAACGTTACTCATTTCATTAACCGCTAAAGCTTTCTAAGCTACTAGAATGAACCGAAATAAAGAGGAATATTTGATATACTTCTTCTCGGCTATGCCGCATCACATTGTCAAAAAGCTGCTTATTTATTGTAGGTATGGGGCTTGTTGGCAGAATGTTGAAATTATCGCTCAGGCTTGTGTTATTTGGCTCTGTTGCCAGATATTGCTAAGAAAATCAGCAGGGAAGCAATTGTAGCCTGGATAATCAGGACAATTATCTGCATAGGTTAAGCTAGCGAAAGACAACATCATAAAAAAACTACTCAGGGCAATTAATTTCCTAACCATATCATTACTCCTATTACGTACTAATAAAACTTGTCATAACTGATGAATACTATTTCGTTATTTTTGCTGCCTGTCCTTCAAGATATTTGTTTGCCATGACTAATTGGGTGTCAGTCACTCCACGTGCTTTTAAAAAAGCGACGGTAGTGGCGTTAATTGGACAGCTATCGCTACCAGGACAACTGTTAGCATAGGTGGTACTTGCGAAAGTTATTATTAAAAAACTACTCATGGCAATTAATTTCCTAAACATAACATTACTCCTACTACTTACTAAAAAAACTTGTTACACCTGATTTATACTATTTCGTCATTTTTACCGCCCGGCCTTCAAGATATTTGTTTGCCATGATCATTTGGGTGTTAGTCACTCCACGTGCTTTTAAAAAAGCGACGGTAGTGGTGTTGATTGGACAGCCATCACTACCCGGACAACTGTTAGCATAGGTTGTGCTCGCGAAAGACAGCATTATTAAAAAGCTACTCATGGCAATTAATTTTTTCCTCATCATGTCACTTCTCCTTTCTGGTCAAATAAAATAATTAACTTGCTTTCTCTACTAATTTTTTTATGAATTGGTCTAAAACTTTTTTTTCGGTGGGCTTCATCAGTGTTTCACTAAATCCCGCAGCTAAGCATTCTTCGTGCAATGTGTCGCTAATGGTGCTGTAAGCAATAATAGGGGTTCTTGTATCGCCTATTTTTTTTCTAATGTGCTTACAAACATCAATGCCTGACATATCAGGTAGCCCTAAATCCAACAAAATCACGTCATAGCCCTGAGAATATTTTTCTAAGGCTTCTTTGCCTGATGTTGCTAAATCAGTAACATAGGTCGGTTGATTAAAGGTTAATAAAGCAATCTTTTGGCAAATTTCTGTATCTTCAACAACGAGAATTTTAATGGGCGTTAAGGGGTTTTTACTTTCAGGCTTAATTGCGTGTAGAAATGTTTGTCTGCTCCCTTCATAGATAGCATCAGAATTGATGGGAAGATAAGCGCTTTTACGTAGGTTTTTTGCGTGTGGTATCATCATTGTTAATCTCCATATTAATCATTATTTTTATTATTTTTTTGGTTGAGTTCACACGGGGATAACCATGCCCAAGCGTTAGGGAGTGGGCGTAGTGAGGAAAAAACCATTAGCACCTAGGCATGGTTATCCCCGTGTATTCGAGTTACTGTGGTAAAGTGTTCTCCGGTTGGGTATTTTCAGCGTTAGTAACAACAGATTCAGTTTCTGTAGGATTTTTTAGCGGAAGCTTTGAGTGAAAATAGGAGCTGATAATTTGCAAACACAATTCTTGTATTTTTTGCAACAATGTATCGATAGCGCCAAAATATTCATGAATAACATGTGATTCGTAATTCTGAATATCAGTGCCTATTCCCACTGCGGTTAATGCAAGTGTGTTGGCAATCAAACCGCTAAGTTCTTCGAGCAGTCGTAATCGATTGCCTTCTAAAAGATAAAGTTCCTCAAGGTTGGGGTAAACTTTCTGTATTTCCATGGTACTTCTCCTATAATCCGTAGTTAAATTGAACGTATTTTCCTTTCTGTCCTTGTTTATGTGCTGTTAAGTGGATGAATGAAGTAAAGATTTCTGCGTAATGGTTTTATTTGTGTATTAAAGCAGTAAAAATAAAATTGAATGCTAAAGACAACTTGGTGGGCGGTATTGTGTGGTTGATTGATGGTGTTATATTTCATATAAATCCCTCTAGTTAATCTTTCCTTCCCAGCTACCTGAGATCTTGATAATGATCATTGCTGATTAATTGATATTTAATCATAATGAGATTTGAGTAAGCAGAGTGATTATCTGTGCCAAAAATACTGGCCGTATTATGCTAATGAATTTTGGTGTTAAATTCTTAGATCAAATTATTTAACAAGGTAATTGAAAATCGGGTGTAATTTGTTTTGTTGTACACTAAGGCTGATAAGTACTTTAATACAACGAGATAAAATGGCTAATAAAGGAGTTTTAAACAACAGGAGTGTAAAAATGATGAACAAAATAGTGCTGTATTTTTTAGATTCAGGTTATAATGCTGAACTTTTTCAAAACTTAGTAACCTGTAAAGCAATGTTTCAATTGTACTCAAGAAGATTACGACCTCAACTTTATTTGGTTCAACGGCAAATATCTGTTATTCGTGAACATCCCAATTTTTCGTCTAGTTTTTAATCTAAAAGAAAAGATACGAAGAACAACGAATCTTTGATGTTCCGAAATTATTATTAATAAACCTTATGATAGATAGGATGTAATCAAGACTATGCAATCATTTAAGCGCACCGCCCCTAAGGCAATATTCCCCTGGAGTATGAGGACGTTTTTAAACACGGGGACTCTAGCCGCTACTAGTGCTAGTACACCTGTAACCTCTAATAGTTCAACTTTAGTTAATAACTCCACTTTGGGTTTTTTATATAGTAAGCAACGATTTTTCTCTGCAACTTCAACTGAAGATTCAATAGATAGCAATATACCAAAATTACCTATCCTTTGGGATATGGCTGACACTGCAAAAAAGGCAGGAATAGGAGATCTCAGTAAAATTGCTGTTATAGGAGTTCAGCACATGCTCCCAACAACAGGAAGCTTGATTGACGTAATGATTGACGGATTAAACATAAACCCAAAGAATATGTATTTTACAGGCAAGTTCTATTCAAGTTGCCCAGGAACAGAAGAATATATAAAAAAACGTGGTGTTTCATTAATGCGTACCAAAATACCTAGAAAACCAGCGCAGTATCGAGAACAAATGTTGGAAACAGTAGGTGACATGTGGGATTTATTTCAAGAAAAAATTAATAATAATGGTATTGATGCCATTGCTATTTTTGATGAAGGCGGGTATCTCTTAGAGAGTATGCCAAAATCTGTTCGCTATAAATATCGTTGTTCTGTGATAGAACAAACAACTTTTGGTCTCCATAGTCATGCCGTCGGCTCTCAATTATTTCCTTTAATCGATGTAGCAAAAAGTGTAGCGAAAAAACAGCTTGAATCGCCATTAATTGCTACAGCTATCTTACAAAGAGTAGAGGAAATAGTAGTAGAATTAAAACTCAAACAAAATACTATTTTTGGTGTTATTGGTAATGGTTCCATCGGTTCTGCTATTACCCAGCATTTATTATCTCACGGGTTTACTGTTGTCATCTATGATGAATCTGATAGTGCTTTTCACGGAATTATTAATCGCAATTGCTATCGTGTAGATAATATTAAAAAGGTTATTGCAGGAGCTAATGTCGTCTTTAGCTGTACAGGCAAAGATGTTACTAGAAATGTTGATATTTTTGACATCGTTAATGATCCAATAACTCTGATTAGTTGTTCTTCTCAAGATATAGAATTCCAATCATTTTTAACAAAAATGAGTAGACGTGTAACGCTTCATTTTAATGAAAATGCCACGCATATCACTTGCTCAAGTAATTCAGGACACGATATTAAAATTTTAAACAATGGATTCCCGATTAATTTTGATAAAACTGCCAAATCCGATCCTCCCCAAGATATGCAACTAACACGAGCGTTATTATTGGGTGGGCTCATTCAAGGAGCAACTGAGGCAACAAAACCAGTGAATGATGGTTATACTTTAAATAAAAGTGCTCATCACATGTTAAATCCCTACATACAACAGTTTGTGGTTAATCGTTGGCAACACAGCCAACCCGAAGGAAGATATTCTAAGGAATTATTAGATTGCTTCAACAATATTGCTTGGATTAAAAAAAATTCTAGTGGGGAATATAAGGATAATCCTTTGTTAGGCGCTGGTTTTTCAGATGATCTATCTATAGAGCAAGAACAGGAAAAATTGCCAGTACCGCAATTTTAACTAAAAGTAATCCTAATACATCCGCGCCAAAATGGGCTTGTTGAACAAAAACTTAAGTTTTTAAACAATTGATCATTAAATCGATTATCTTCTTCGGGAATTAATTTACTTGATTTAATTTCATGATAAATGTCATCTTCGACATGAAAGTAACTAAAAGACATCCCTTTTAAGAAAGATTGTTCAATAGTTGGATCGCGTAATAACGTATCTAAAAGTAATTTTATGTCTCTCATATCGAGCATAATTGTTGAGGAACTGTGCTTGCTCTCAGGCGTCCCCTCTAACAAAGTTGGAAACGATAGTGAATAGTAAACTGGATTGTTATTGTTTTTATTGGGTATAATTGAGTGCATAATTGTGGGAGCATAGTCTTTTTTTAATTGATAAACATCCAGAATAGCCTTTTGTAACCCATGAATGGGAGCTGCAAGCTCAGAATTATGGATCGGTTGAATTGCAGGTGCTTCGCTACTTGATACTAACAGTAGGTGCTTTAATGTATCTGATAAATAGGGAGGTGGCTGTAAACGTCTTTTAGCAATTAATGTGTTATATTTTTGCCAAAACAATCCAAATTGTTCTTTCTTAATAGATTGCTGTGATTGAAGCCATCCTTCTCTAAATAAATAGAGCTTAAATTCATACCAATGGGCATCTTTTTTATGTGGTTTGAACCAATCTTCTGAGAAAAATAGAATCTCATTTTGCCATAATTCATTAAAATTGGCGTGATTCGCAATGTGTTTGAAGAGCTGCCAATGATCGGATAAAAGGCGCAAACTAGTGTCCGTAGGTATTCCATACTGCAATCGTAACCGTTTTAAACCGGAATTTTCAGATATTTTTGGCAATGTAAAAATAAGACGGCTACCCGCAGATACGCACCAAAGTGGATGAGATTTTTTATTAAAAATAAAATTTAGCGTCTCAAATGTTCCAAATAGTTCTCCTGGATCAAAAGTTTTAAGAGGAATCACTCTTTCATCTGCTGCTAGAAATACCTCACTTATTTTATTTAAAGTAAGCGCTAAAGGTATTGGACTATAAGCAAGCTGTGCTTTAATCTTTGGGTTAACAAACTCACTATTAATAGAGTGAATTTTGCTATTACTACCAGGTAATTGTAAAATCCCTTGATCAACAATAAGATCTCCAAATGAATAACAAGCTTTTATTAATTTGTATTTTTTATCGGGATCAATTGAATCAATAATTTTAGTTAGTTCGGGATTAACTTGTTTTACCTCTTCACGAACACTTTGCCAGTCCGTTTCCTGCATGGCTCTCACTCTATCCATTTAGAACTTTCCATAATATAGATTAATCAATTGGCAGTTATTAGATTTTCTCTGCCACTGCATTAACGCAGAAAACTACCACGATTTTTCACCATCTGCTGTTGTCTATGCTTGCCATAAGTTTTTTAAGCCTTCTGGGATAGCGGCCTTTTTTTGAGTTTGAGCGTTAATAAATATCAACAAATTTTTGATTGTAGGTTCGTAAGCCCCTGGGGTTTAAATTCACAATATCCGCATAAAATGGCTTATGCCTAGTGATTAAGAAATCAGTAGCAATTATTGTATCATGTCTTGCAAGCATCAGATGCCTATATTGCTTATATTCCCTCGAGCCTATTTACCGTTTTTTTCTACCGTGAGCTGTAATTTCACTTTTATTGCTTTTCTGATTGGCCGTTTTGTTCTGAAGTTCAATGGCTGACTTCATTAATAATCTTGAAATAGTTGCTGGATGCACATTAAAAATTCTCGCTGCCTCGGAGGCTGATTTTCTGTCTGTACTAACCATTTTGACGATCTCATTTTTTTGTTGCTCATTGAGTTTTGGTCGTCTCCCACCAATACGACCTTGCGCCCGAGCTGTTTCTAAGCCAGCATAGGTTCGCTCACGAATCATGGCTCGTTCAAATTCGGCGAAACTACCCACGATTTGCATGAGCATATGACCCGCAGGGGTGGTTGTATCAATGTGCTCTGTTAAGCTTTTAAAACCGGCCTTAGCAGATTTAATTTTTTCCATGATATGAAGCAAGTCTTTAAGGGAACGAGATAAACGATCCAGTTTCCAGACGACAACCACATCATCTTCGCGAATTTGATCGAGCATACGATGCAATTCAGGTCTATCCCATCTGCTACCGGAAGCTTTTTCTTTAAAAATTCGTTGGACACCCGCCGCGTTGAGTGCATTTTCTTGAGTGAGGGTATCTTGTTCATCGAGCTTAGAAACGCGCGCATAACCAAAAATCATTTTTGCTCCTTATTTTTTGCAAAAAGGTATTGCCAATGAAAATGATTTTGCAATAGGTTTTCGCAAAAGTAAAGAACCAGACTGGATGCGGGTTGTGGAGATCTCGACAATTCGTTGCATAAACGGCCGTTTGTGCAATTAAACTTGAACAATTAAAGAGTGCCTCATAAAAAAGCTTTGTAGCACTTTAAAAAACTTTGCGTTGTGAGATGGGCTGAATTATATCTGCGTTATTAGGTTGCTCGGGTGATTGCTTTTTTTGAGATTTTAACTCTGATGGTTTTTCAACCGTTGAAAGTTTGCCGAGAGAAGCCAGGTAGGTGCAATTCTTACTTTCATGTTTAAATTTCTGTAAATCTTCCTCTTCTCGTACATCTTCTAGCGTATGTTTATATTTACCTTTAAGTGTATCCTCATCGATTAAAATTTTTATGGCTTGGTTAATATTGCCTTTTATTGAAACAACATCTTCTATTTTAGAGGGAGGATTAATTAAGATGAATGCAATTTCTTGAGGTTCATTCTCATCTGAGATTAAGCTTGCCATCGTAATACGCATGTAACTATAAAATGTTTTAGCTAGTTCTTTGGTGCTAAAGTGAAAATTCGCGTAATAGTTGTCATCCTTTTTTTCAAAAGAAATTTCTAGTATTTGATAAGGATTATCATTGATATCTTTATCTCCTTTGATTTTTAGCATGGATTGCCTCTATTCATTTACTTTTCAAAAATTGAATCTAATTATATTAGATTAACCTAAAGAGCAACATCCTTTTTTTCCTTCTTCTTTTTGGTTGCCTTTCTCTTCTTTTTCTCCTGAATCAGCACCTTCTTTTCCTTCTGATTCTTCACTTAGCGATTCTTCTTTCTCCGCACCCTCACTAGAAGAAGTTTCATCTACCCACTGTAAGTTGTGAAGCTCCAAATATTCAATTCCCCAATGAATATCCTCTATCCCGAGTGCAATCAAATCTTCCTCTGGTTTTTTCTTCTCATATCGATAACTGCAGTAAGGATTAGCTTTCATTGACTCATCAGCACGCCCACCTTTCTTTATCGTTTCATAGCCTGGCGGTATATTTGCAGCGGCCAACGCAACAGTTACCCTTTTAATCACGCGCAGCCAATCTTGAGAGCTAAATTCTGGATTACAGCCTGTATAAATAGTAATGTCTTTCCCTCGCTGGCTGCCTTTTTCTTCATCGGGTATTTTGGATTGCGACATCCGACTTTTTTCATGGGCAACTTTGAAAAAAAGTACATCTTCTTCTATTAAGACATCTTTAGCAATATCCCATCCCTGAGCATACAGTTCACGATCATTTTCTGGCAATGAAATATGAAATTTAAGGTCACATTTCCCAAATATAATCCCTTCTTCACATGGTTCCGACATGTCCCTCTCTGCCATAAGCTCTATGAAACCTTTTTTGTTATCTCTAGCATAATACCCATTATGCTGAACTTCTTTTTGTGGCGAACTTTCTCTTATTAATTTTAGATTTAGGGACTCATAAGAGAGAGGAGCTTCGGATTTATTGCTTTCGTGTTGATGCATGGTAATAATTCTTTCAATCAGTAACGCAATAATTACACAATTAATTGGTTAATGAGTGAACAAATTATTACGAAATTAAAATTTTATGCGAGGATAGCTAGTTCGTCTTTCTACGCGGAAGGCGAACTGTTATCCGTGCCAAATAATTCCGCACAATAGTGCCAAATAGTTTTGTAATCAACAGAATTATCTGGCACTCCGATTATATACATCCTAATGGGTTACCCCCAAACCCATTCTAATTTTAAGGAATCAGCTATCAATTTTTCAATAACTTAGGATGCTCCAAAACACCTGCCCAAAAAAACTATAGTTTTTGGGCGGGTGTTTTTATTATCTAAGAAATAATTTAAAAAAAGAGTTCAGTATTTAAACTTACGTTCACTACATGGGATACTCATCTCTTTTTCATTAATTCCTCGAATGAATTGTATAGCTTTATGCGATGGATTTTCTTTCTCTTTTAAAAGATTTATTATACGTTCAACTGCTTCAAAATTGTTTTGTTCAATAAGTATCTTCATGTGGGTTTTTATTTCTTCTCTGCGGGTTTCTTTTCTAACCTCAAGGTCTTTTCTTTCGCTCTTTGTATCGACGACTTTTTTAAAGAAGCTTTGTATTAAGAATGCGCTTCTAAATTTCCCATATTCAACAGTACCCATTTTAACAACCGCTTTCACTTGGCCTGATAATTTTCTATTTTCGTCTTCAAGCTGCTTAATTTTCAATTGATATTGTTTTATGCGCTCTTCATATTCTTCATCATTGCCGTTTCCTCTTAAATTGCTTGTTGGGGAAACTCCATTTGAAACCTGCATCGACTGATGAATTCCGTGTTGTAAATTTGCTTCATTGATGTCTTGAATAACAGTGCGATGTGCTTGCTCAATTAAGCTCAAGCTTTCAAGAGATTGCGTTTTAGCTGATTCAGCCTCTTTTTCCTTTTCACCCTCATCATCAAATTTTCTCTTTTTACGTTCCCTTGGCTCTTCATTATTTTCTTTTTCATCTTCACTGCAATCATAGCTACTTGACTCATCATCTGTTTTTATATCTTCAAGCTCTTTGATGACATAGTTTCTACCCTCAACGTTAATTTCTTTAAAATTAGATTCTTGAGCTATTTGTTCAAAACTTTTGTCTGTCTTTTGAAAAATGTATTCCTTTAATACTTCAGCTCCTTTTGCAACCAAAGTAGGGGTGCGATTTTTTCCTATCGAGACAGAATGGACATAGCCTGGATAACGCTCACTACCGAATTTTCTTTTTTTTACAAATTCATATCCGTGGGTAGCGCTGGCATGAAAAACATGATAAGTCCTACCTACCTGCCATTCCACTTTTCTTTTACTTCCATCTCCATGAGCCAGTCCCATAAGAACTTGATTCCCAGGTTTTTGAATTTTTTTAGCGCTTTCAAAAAATCCGTTTACTAGTGGTGGACAATCACTAGTTTGCGTAGGAAATGGGCAATTAAAATGAATCCGTTCAAAAGTTCCAGTAGCTCCACTGGGAAGAGTACCACTCAAGTCAGTTGCATCTACTCCAAAGTGAAGTTCCACGCCTTTTTTTCCTAGATACTCTACATTGTCATTAAAATTAGTTTCTTTTCTCGTTTGGTTAAAACCCTCTAACTCTCTTTTGCTGTGAAATTCGGTTGCAGTGATATAAGTTCCTAAGTTGGGTTTATCTTTCTCATGTTTTTCAACCAGTGAGCGAGCATAGCTAAAATTCCCTTCGCCAACTAATAATCTTCGTTTGCGTTTTTTAGTGACCGATTTTTCATCGTCTCCTGCATATCCTGAATCAGTTTTTTCTTCCATATTATTCATATTGAAATTCTCCTAATGTCCAATTAGCTGTGGTGAGTACGTGTGGCAAAAACTAAATACGTCTGCTATTTTTTTAACTTGTGTTTAGCAGATTATTGCTCAGTTGCTACATTTTTGTTTGAGTTCCTTTTCAATGTTTGGCATCGATTTTTCTCTCATTTCTGCTTCTTTTTTGCCGAGATGATTCGGATAGTTTTTTATGCATCATCATCACTCCTAATTATAAAAATCATGACTCATCTAAAAAGCCAATGAGTTAGTGTACTAATTCTTCAGGATGATGAAAGATGCTATGCAGTATCGCTTCAAAAAGTGTTGCCTGTTCCCGTGAAAGAAGAGGCTTCGG
>Ga0351890_10084_pt1 | contig 36282 bp, 33 predicted proteins | sample TotcelFGM3001M15_FD_206743 | JGI IMG/M metagenome (GOLD analysis project Ga0351890, IMG submission 206743) | Enriched cells from coal bed in the Powder River Basin, Montana, United States - Total cells FGM rep3 HSBNCT.FGM.300.1.M15 ...
ATCCTTGCCGAATTCCAGCTCGATTTGTTCTTTCGTGGTCAGCGTGTCTTCAATCGTGTCGTGCAGCAGTCCGCTGATGATCGTGGCCGAATCCATCTTCATATCAACCAGGATGCCGGCGACTTCCATGGGATGCGTCAGATAAGGCTCTCCGGACAGGCGCACCTGGCCCTGATGCACGTTGGCCGAGTAAATATAAGCCTTCTGAATCATCTCCAGCTCTTCGGCTGTCAGATAGGCTTGCGCTTTATCCAGAACATCATTGATTCTTAACATGAAGCTATCCCGTATAAAATCTGATTATCCTTCAGCCTCAAGCATTTCGACATCGATGATTTTTCGTATTTCCGATACGATGCTCCCCGTCTCGTAAAGCCGGCTTTCGCCGGTTTTGCGGATTTTCAGCTCCACCTGCCCTTGGGCCAGGTTCTTGGGACCCACAACAACCCTAAGCGGAATGCCGATCAGATCGGCGTCCTTGAATTTCACCCCCGCCCGTTCATCACGGTCGTCCAGAATGACTTCCACGCCACAGGCCTGCAGCCCGGCATAAATATCTTCCGCGGCCTTCATGACGTCGGACTCATTGATATTCACGGGCGTGACAATCACCGTATAAGGCGCAATCGGCATCGGCCAGATAATGCCGTTTTGGTCAAAATTCTGTTCAATGCAGGCGGCCACGGTCCTGCCAATGCCGATGCCGTAGCAGCCCATAATCATGGTCTTTTCCTTTCCATCGCGATCGAGATAAACCGCCTTCATGGCTTTGCTGTATTTGGTTCCCAGCTTGAAGACGTGACCGACTTCGATGCCGCGTACAAACTTAATTGTTCCCGAACAGCGGGGACAGGCATCACCGGGCGTGGAAACGCGTAAATCGGCATAAGATTCGACCTGGAAATCACGTCCGATGTTTACATTTTTAAGATGACAATCTTCTTTGTTGCCGCCCGTTACCAGATTGACAAGATTCATTATGGAATAATCGGCAATGACTTTGACTTTAATGCCAACGGCGCCGGCAAAACCGCGGGGCGCTCCGGTTGCTTTCATAATCATTTCATCATCGGCCAATTCCAGTTCGGCCGCGCCCAGAACATTCCTCACCTTGATTTCATTGACCTCCTGATCGCCGCGGATCAGGACGGCGCAGGGCTTGCCGTCCGCGTTGAAAATCAGTGTTTTGACAATCTGCTCCGGTAATACTTTCAGGAAAGAACTGACTTCATCAATGGTGCGCACGTTCGGTGTTTCAACGCTTTCCATCGGCAGCCAGTCTTTTTCCACTACTGCGGTCTTCTCCGGTCTGGCGATTTCGGCTTTTTCCAGATTGGCGGCGTAGTTGCATTGTTCACAAAAGACGATGGCGTCCTCGCCGGATTCGGCCATCACCATGAATTCATGCGAGAAACTTCCGCCGATGCTGCCGGAATCCGCCTCCACCGGACGGAACTTCAAGCCGCAGCGCCGAAAAATGTTGTTGTAGGCGGTAAACATTTTCTCGTAGCTTTTTTCCGCGCCCGCTTCGTCCGCATCAAAGCTGTAGGCGTCTTTCATGCCGAATTCCCGGCAGCGCATCACACCGAACCGCGGACGCACTTCATCGCGAAATTTTGTTTGAATCTGATACAGATTGCGCGGGAGTTGCCTGTATGTTTTAATATCGTTGCGCACCAGATCCGTGATGACCTCTTCATGGGTCGGGCCCAGGCAGTAGTCGCGGTCGTTGCGGTCGCGAAATCTCAGCAGTTCCTTGCCGTAATAGGTCCAGCGTCCGGATTCCTGCCACAGCTCCGCAGGCTGCACCATCGGCAGATGAACCTCCTGGGCGCCGGCTTTATTCATTTCCTCGCGGATAATCTGTTCTACTTTTCGAATCACCCGATAACCCAGGGGAAGATAGGAATAGATGCCGCTGGTCAGTTTGCGGATCATCCCCGCCCGAATCATGAGTTGATTGCTCACCACCTCCGCATCGGAAGGAACTTCCCTTCCCGTGGGCAGGTGCATTTCCGAGTAACGCATGAATCCTCCTTATGTTTCATTGTCCAGGGCTTGAATCTCTTCGAGCAAAACCGGGACAAAATCTTTTTCTTTAATTTTTTTGTAAGCCACACCTTTTTTAAACATCATGCCGAAACCGTGTCCGCCCGCGATGCCGATATCCGCGTCCGCGGCTTCGCCGGGACCGTTCACCACACAGCCCATCAGCGCCACCTTAACATACTTTTTTCTGCCGGCCAGCGCTTTCTCCACTTGCAAAACCAGACCGGTCAGATCGATCCGGCAGCGCCCGCAGGTCGGACAGGCGATAATTTCCGGCCCCACCCGGCGAATCTTCAGGGCCCGCAGGATTCCGTAAGCGACGGGAAGCTCCTGGACGGGATCCCCGGTGACGGAGACGCGGATGGTGTCGCCGATGCCTTCGGAAAGCAGCACACCGATGCCCAGCGCCGATTTAATGGCTGCATCAACCAGCGTTCCCGCTTCGGTCACGCCCAGGTGCAAAGGATAATCCGTCCGGTCGGCAATCATGCGGTAAGCCTTGATCATCACCGGAACGTCGGATGATTTGAGCGAAAGTTTGATGCGGTCAAAACCCAGATCTTCAAATCGTTCAATATGACGCAACGCGCTGGCGCAAAGCGCTTCCGCGGTCGCAACGCCATACTGCAGCGCCAGATCCTTCTCCAAAGAACCGGCATTGACGCCGATGCGGATAACGGTTTGACGCTCTTTGGCCGCCCTGACGATTTTCGCAATCTTGTCCGGGGCCATATTGCCGGGATTGATGCGGATGCCGTCCACGCCGTTTTGGATGGCGGTAAACGCCAGCTGGTGGTGGAAATGAATATCGGCAATCAGGGGAATCCGGATCTTTTTTTTAATGACGGCCAGCGCCCCAGCGGCCTCATCATCCACAACGGCCACCCGGGCGATTTCACAGCCCGCCTGCTGCAAGGCATGAATCTGCCCGACCGTGGCTTTCACGTCGCGGGTGTCCGTGTTGGTCATGGACTGGACGATGATGGGCGCGTCACCCCCGATTTGAACGGATCCTACAGATAGTTTTCTGGTTTTTCTTCTGGCTTGGGAAACGTCATCCATAGCATTGATTTCTTCATTTATTTGCCCAGCCAGCAGTAAAGACAAAGCTGCCGGGCAGGCAGACCGATGGCCGCGATCATGTCTTCGATCGTCATATATTTCAGCGACGTCACATTTAAATCACGACGGATCCAGTCAATCATTTTTGCATGCTTCGATGATGTCGTATCCAGGTATTCCGAAGGGTCTTCAATGTCTCTCCCTTCCAGCGCGCGCATCGCTTTCCGGCAGGCCAGTTCAGCGGTTGTCCGGGTTGAAGAGGCGTAAATGCAGGGAAACATCAGCGGCGGACAGGCGGGACGGATATGGATTTCCTTCGCCCCGTTGTCCCATAATTTTTTTACCGTCAAATTCTTCAACTGGGTGCCGCGAACAATGGAATCGTCGCAGATGATCATCCGGTTGCCGTTGATCACGTCCCGCACGGCCACCAGCTTCATGGTGGCCACCAGATCCCGGATTTCCTGCGTGGGCGGCGTGTAGCTTCGTCCGTAACCGGGCGTGTATTTCACCAGGGGACGCCGGTAGGGAATGCCGGATTCCATCGCATATCCGACGGCATGCCCGACGCCGGAATCCGGAACACCGGCGACAAAATCAGCCTTCACATTGTCGCGCCTGGCCAGATAACGTCCGCAGCGCTCCCGGGTGCTCTCCACGCTGATGCCGTCGTAGATGGATGAAGGGGAGCCCGTATAGATCCACAAGAAGGAACAGATGTTTTTTTGGCTTCCTTCCGGTTTGAGGAGCTTGACGCCGTCGGCGGACAGCAGCACGATTTCTCCCGGCCCCAGAAACCGGTGCAATTCATATCCCAGATTTTCAAAGGAGCTTGCTTCAGTCGCCACGACATACGATTTTCTGCCGGCATCCTTGCTTCGGCCCAACGCCAGAGGGAAACGTCCCACCTTATCCCGGGCGGCGTAGATGCCTTCGGCCGTAAGCACTAAAACGCAAATCGACCCTTCGATGATGCCGCGCATGGACGCGATGCCTTCGACAATATTATCTCCGCGGTTGATCAGGGAGGCAACGATTTCCGCGTTGTTGACGCCTCCGCCGGCCACTTCCGCAAAGGAGGCGCCCTCATTGAGCAGTCCGCTGACCAGTTCATTTTTATTGGTGATCAGGCCTGTCGCCACCACCGCGTAAACGCCGAATTTGGATCGGAAAATCAGCGGCTGCGGCGATTCGTCGTCGATGGCGCCGATGCCGGAGTGACCCTCCATTTTTTTATAATCATCGACAAACCGCGACTTGAATTGCGCCTGCGATATGCCGTGAATCGTATTATAAAATCCCTTGGGGCCATACACGGCCATGCCGCCATGCTCGGTTCCCAGATGAGAATGGTAATCCGTTCCGTAAAAGAGCGTCTGAACACAACTATCCTGCGTGACGACGCCGAAAAGCCCTCCCATTTTTTCCTTCCTTCCGCGGCCTGTTTAAGCCAGCCTGGCGACGGCGTTCTTGATTCTTTTGACGCCTTCTTCAATATTTTTTAACGATGTCGCGTAAGACAACCGGATATGATCATCGCTACCGAACGCCACTCCCGGAACCGTGGCCACATTGACGTCATCGAGCAGATATTCGATGAATTCCGTTGAATTTGTTATTTTCCTTCCCGAAAAAGCGCGGCCGTAAATTGCCGACACATTGGGAAATACATAAAAAGCGCCTTGGGGCATCAGGCAGGTAATGCCCGGTATATCGTTGAGCGCTTCAACGATGTAATCTTTTCTTTTCCGAAACTCCCCAACCATCGTCGCAACCACATTCTGGTCGCCGTTTAACGCCGCAACCGACGCCTTTTGCGATATGGAGGTCGGATTGGATGTGTTCTGGCTCTGGATCTTGCTGATGGCGCCGATGATGGCTTCCGGACCCGCCGCATAGCCGATGCGCCAGCCGGTCATGGCATAAGCTTTGGAGACGCCGTTGACCACGATGGTTCTTTCTTTCAATCCGGGATCGACCATCGCGATATTGGCAAACGAAAAGTTCGCGTAAAGTATTTTTTCGTAAATATCGTCCGAAATGACAAAGACGTCCGTGTTTGCCAAAACCGCGGCCAGCGCTTTGAGCTCATCCGGCGAATAGGCTGCGCCCGTCGGGTTGGACGGCCCGTTAAGAATCACCGCCTTGGTGCGACGGGTGATCGCCGCCTTCAACTGTTCGGGCTTCATCTTGAAACCGTCTTGTTCCAGCGTTTGGACGATCACCGGCGTTCCGCCGGCCAGCAACACGATATCCGGATAGGATACCCAGTAGGGCGAAGGAATAATGACTTCATCGCCTTCTTCAAAAAGCGCCTGCGCCAGATTGTACAAGCTGTGCTTGGCGCCGCAGGAAACGACAATCTGGGACCGTTTGTATTCCAGGTGGTTATCCACGCTCAGTTTACGAATGATCGCGTCTTTCAGTTCATCCGTTCCGCCGACCGGCGTGTATTTTGTAAAACCCGCCTCAATGGCCTGGATGGCCGCCTTCTTGATATGATCCGGTGTATCGAAATCCGGCTCCCCGGCGCCAAAACCGATGACATCTCTTCCCTGAGCCCTGAGGGCATTGGCCTTTGCCGTAATAGCCAGGGTCTCCGACGGTTTTACTTTTGCCACTCTTCCCGCAAGTTTCACAAACGACCTCCTGTTATTTTTTAATCTTATATTTCTCTATCAGTTTTTGATGAACATTATCCGGAACAAGCCCTCTGACCGTTCCTCCCAGACTGGCCACTTCTTTGATGATATTGGAACTGGTGAAAAACCATCGAAATCCGCTCATGAGAAAGACGGTTTCTACATTTTTGGTCTGGCGGCGGTTCATCAACGCCATCTGGAATTCATATTCAAAGTCGGAAAGAGCGCGCATGCCGCGCAATATCGTGCTGGCGCCGGAACTCTGAAGATAATCAATCAGCAGACCATCATGGCTGTCCACCTGGATGCAGTCATGGCCCTGGAATGTTTCCCGGATGAACTGACAACGCTCCTCTACGGTAAAAAGGGATGACTTGCGCGGATTATAGGCCACCAGCACAATGATTTTATCGAAGATTCTGCTGCCCCTTTTGATAATGTCCACATGACCGTTGGTAATCGGATCAAACGAGCCCGGGTAAATCGCAATCTTGTTGTTAAATTTCTCCTGCGTCATGCTCTGTCCATCCTTATAAAAGTTAGTAAATTTTCTCCATACTTTCTTTGGTCCGCCACCAACCATCCGTCCGGCAAAGCCGTGAGCGTTTCCCGAATGGAGTGCTGAAAAGCAATCATGCCGCCCTCTTCCAAAACCGGATAGGCTTTCAAGGCCCTCATCGTTGCCCCGATGAATCCCTCGTTGTAGGGCGGATCGGCAAAGACCACATCAAAACGGTAGTTTCTCCGATAAAGATCACGCAGGGCCGAGAGCATATCGGCATGGATGATCCGGCATTGATCCGCATAACCGCACAGGGATGCGTTTTCGTGGATAATCCCGACAAGCGCTTTGCTTTTTTCAACAAAAGCAGCGGACTTCGCTTTGCGGCTTAAGGCCTCCAATCCCACAGATCCGGATCCGGCAAACAAATCCAGGAAACTTTGACCGGCGGGCAACTCCAACAAATTAAACAGCGTTTCCCTTAAAAAATCCGTTGTGGGCCTTTGCATGGATCGGGAAGGAAATTTCAGCGTCCTTCCCTTTGCTTCACCTCCGGAAATTCTCATAATTTCACTTTGGAATTAGAACCTCATCCTGTTTACGATTCCTGTTTGGGAACATCCGCATTCGGGTCTTTCCCCCGCAATTTCTGAATCAGCTTTACGACCCACCACAGAGGACCCGAAATGGCATAAGCGATAAAAAGGACAAAAATCATCACTTCCGGTTTATAGATAATCACCAGCAGAATGCCGACAACCACCAGAAACGTCATAAACGGCATTCGGGCAAAAAGCTTCATGTCTTTGCCGCTGTAGTATTTGACATTGCTGACCATCAAAAAAGATAAAATGATGACCATGATCATGACGGATCGATTGTAAAAAATACCTTCTATGCCCATAATATCATTTACAAATATAACCGTGGCGGCAATGACGGCCGCAGCAGCCGGAATGGGCAGACCGTTAAACACCTTGCTGTCAATCAGGCCGATTTGAATGTTGTATCGCGCCAGGCGCAAGGCGCCGCAGGTGACAAAAAGAAAACCGGCCATCCAGCCGAGCTTTCCGTAAGAAGACATGGCCCAGATATAAGCCAGCAAAGACGGCGCAACGCCAAACGCGATCAGATCGGAAAGAGAATCATACTCGGCTCCGAATTTGCTGGTCGTGTTGGTTATTCGGGCGATTCTTCCGTCCAGACCGTCAAAAACAAGCGAGGCCAGAATGGCAATCGCCGCCAGAAAAAACTTTTCCTGAATCGACGCAATGATGGAATAAAACCCCATAAACAAACTGGCGGTTGTAATGAGGTTCGGTAGAACATAAATGCCTTTTTTGATCCGTGTATTTCGGATTTGCCGTCCTTGATTCATGAGAGGTATCCTAAGGGTGTTTGTCCCGCCCGGACTTTGTCGTTCAAATTCGCAACCATGCGGGAATCAGCGGGTAAGAAAACTTCAACGCGGGAACCAAAACGGATCAGACCGAATCGCTCGCCTTTTTTGATAGTCGCCCCTTCACGGGTCCAGCAGACAATTCTTCTGGCAATGAGACCGGCAATCTGAACGACCCATATCTCGCGGCCGTCCTGCGCGCGAATCAGCAATTCATTGCGTTCATTTTCCACGGATGCTTTATCCAGGTTGGCCGACAGGAATTTACCCGGGTGATAGCAGATTTTCTCAATCGTTCCGTCATAGGGCGCCCGATTGACATGAACATTAAAAACATTCATAAAAATACTGATTTTTTTAAAACGTCCCGTGATGGTGCCCTGCACATCGACATCTTCTATTCTAATGATTTTGCCGTCAGCCGGACAGATGACCAGCTTTGCCTCGTCTTGAAAGGACCTCTCCGGATTGCGGAAGAAACTGATGATAAAAACGGTTAAGACGGCCAAAACGATTGCAAGCCAGACCACGCCGAAAAAAGCTGCAAGTCCGGTGAATAAAAGGGAAAGGATGATGAAAGGAAAACCTTCGGTTGCGATAATACCATTATGTTTCATACAGTATTTTATCTTTCCTCGAATGAGTGTTTGTTGATATATGAATTGCATGTTCTTGTCAATAAATCTTTGCCCGCCGCCGCCCGACTATCACCTTGACAGGATCGCGCAAAACCATATATAAATCAAAAAAATCGGAGGAGGCTTAAAGATGGCAAAGAAAGTCCGAATCTATACCTTGAGCACATGCAGTCACTGTAAGGCGGCCAAGAAATTTTTGAACGAAAACAACATCGCCTATGACGCAACCGATGTCGATCTGCTGCAGGGCGCCGAGAGGGAAACCATGTTAAACGAGGTGATCCAATACAACCCGCAGCGTTCTTTCCCGACCCTCGTCATCGGAAACAGAGTCATTATCGGTTTTAAGGAAAATGATATCAAGGAGGCTTTGGAAATTTAATGACACCTGACGAACTGTATGACATGCTGAAAAAAGCGCAGGAACCCAGGGGTTATTATTTCAACAAAGACAAGACTTGGGTGCTTTCGATTCTCCGGGATCTGCTGGTCAACAGGGAGCGCTACGGCTACACATCCTGCCCCTGCCGTCTGGCGTCGGGCGACCGTGAAAAAGACCGTGATATCATGTGCCCCTGCGTTTACAGACCGGAAGATGTGAAAGAATATGGAAGCTGCTACTGCAACCTTTACGTTTCCGAGGACTGGAACAACGACAAGATTCCCCACCGGTATGTCCCGGAAAGGCGGCCGCCTGAAAAAATATTTTTTTAAGGCTTCTCCTTATTGACAAACGACTCAGGAAACCATAAGTTACGCCCGATTTAACTTCATCAAGGGGATCATGATTCATGATTAACATATACGTGTGTAAGAAAAAGGGGAACTTAATCGGGGAAATCTGCACGGACACCACCTGTGAGTGGCGCCTGAAAAATGAAGCGTTTTTAAACTGCACCTGGGTGGCCTGCAATTACGGGCCTTTTACCCTGGAAGAAGTCGGTGATATGATGGGGGTAACCCGGGAACGCATCCGTCAGATCGAAGCCAAGGCGCTCAAGAAACTGCAGCATAAGAAGCGACGCGACCAGCTGAAGGATTTTGCCGCACCGGGCAATGACTGGGACAACCTGTAAAAAGATTTATTTGGATTTCTTCTTGCGCAACTTTTCCAAGAACAACACTTCGTTCATGTGAATTTTGCGTTCATCGCGGGCAAACAGCATCCCGCCGATGGACAGCTCCATATCCAGGGCCGCAATCTTGTCCATTCTGGGCACAACCGAGCTGATGTTTTTCAGTTCCTCGATGGCTTTGGCCGACCTCATGGATAAGGTCTCCGCTATTTTCTCAGCTTCCCGCATAAATTTTTCAGGAGGCGCCACCTTGTTGACCAGACCGATTCTTTCCGCTTCTTTGGCGCCGATGGGCTCTCCCAGCATCACAATTTCTTTGGCCTTGTTCACACCTACCATCTGGCTTAACGGGTAAAAAAGAGGGCTGAGCCCGAACTTCAGCTCCGGATGACAGAAAATCGCGCTTTCCGATGCGACAATCAAGTCGCACACGGTCACGATGTTGAAGCCGCCGCCCAGGGCAATTCCGCCGACTGCGGCAATCACGGGCTTCGGGTAGGTATAAATTTTTTTCAGATATCTTTTCATGGATTCGAAATAGTCGTCGATTTCCACATTCGACAGGGACGACATTTCCTTGATGTCCATCCCGGCCGAAAAAACATATTCTCCCCCGGTGATCACCAAAGCCCTCATGTCGGGATCATTCTCGACATCCCCAAGCGCGTCATTGAACTCCAACCTCATTTCCTTGGACAGGGCGTTCATCTCGTGAGCGCGATTGAATGTAATAACGGCGTAGCCTTTTTTCTTATCGACGATAATGTTTATATAGGTCATGGTTTATGATCTACCTTTAACCGAAGATCTTTTCCTGTTTTAAAAAAAGGTACTTTTCTGTCGCCCAGAGATACCCCCGCGCCCGACTTCGGATTGCGGCCCATCCTGGGCTTCCTGGTCCGCAGGGTAAACGTGCCGAATCCTCTGATCTCGATTCGCTCATTTTTTTTCAAGGCGCCGACCATGGCGTCCAGAATCGTCTGCACAGCCAAAGCGACATCCTTTTGCGAATAGGTTTTAAATTTTACCTGTGTTTTTTTGACAAGTTCATTTTTTGTCATGGCACTGCCCCGCCTGCCGTCACGGAGAATATAAATAACTGACCCCTTGCCATTTTTCAGCGCTTTCCTTGACGGATCGCGCAAACTGATTGGCCGCACTCTCAAATATATAATCAAAAACGGACGGATGCTTTTTCTGGGGATAAACCAGATCGTATTTTTCACTTTTTCCGGCCAGCTCACCGGCCAGTTTGGCGGCAGAGGCCAAATTGCCCAACTGATCCACCAGACCGTATTCCTTGGCTTTGCGCCCCGTAAAAATGCGTCCATCTGAAATGGCGACAACTTTTTCTCGGGGAAGTTTTCGATCCCGGACAATCACGTCAACAAACTGGTTGTATACATCGTCAACCAGTTCCTGAATAATCGCGATTTCTTCAGGCGTCATTTCGCGCACGGGGGATCCGATGTCCTTATACCGGCCGCTTTTGACAACGGTCGATTTCACGCCGACTTTTTTCAGGAGTTCCTCGACATTGGCGGAATGCCAGATGGTGGAAATGCTACCGGTGATGGTTCCCGGATTAGCCACAATCTTGTCCCCGGCACAGGCAATCATCAAACCGCCCGATGCGGCAACGGATCCCATCGACACCACCACTTTTTTCTTTTTTTTGAGCGCCACGATGGCGTCATAGATTTCCTGCGATGCGGCAACGCCTCCGCCGGGTGAATCGACGCGCACTACCACGGCGACAATGGAGCTGTCTTTCCCGAATTCATCAAGGTATTTGGAGATTTCCAGTGAATCACTGATCACGCCTTCAACAGGCACCACGCCGATTTTGTCATTCAGAGAGAAACTTTGCGTGCGGGCGCCTCCGGATTGTAAACCGGCTTGATAAAAGAAAAAATATAAAACAACGCCCAGCACTATCAGTAAAACCAGTCCCAAAATGACAGGATGTTTTCTCATGCTTTATTCCTTGTGCTGGTTGCCGATTTTTACGTCGGCCAGCGCGTGGGCAAGCGTCGAACCGATATTTTCACGATTGTTAATGTACTGACTGGAAGAGGGTGTCTGAACCGGCGACGGCGCTTCCATTTCCTTGATACTTAAGCGGATTTTCTTGGTCTTGATGTCGATGCTCTTGACCACGGCAGACACGGTATCGCCGATATTATACAGTTCGGCCGATGATTTCACGCGCTTTTGGCTGATCTCCGAGATATGAACCAGACCTTCGATGCCGTCTTCGATTTCCACAAAGATCCCGAAGTCGGTAAAGTTTGTTATCTTGCCCGTCACCACGCTGCCGGGTGCATATTTTTGCGGCAGTTCCTCCCAGGGATTCTTTTCAATCTGCTTGATGCCCAGGGAGAATTTCTCATTGTCCACGTCAATATTTAAAACAACCGCTTCGACCTCCTGTCCTTTCTTGAAATATTCGGAGGGATGGGTGACCCGGTGCTTCCAGGAAATATCCGACACATGAACCAGACCGTCAATGCCGTCTTCAATGCCGATAAAGACGCCAAAATTGGTGATGTTGCGCACAAGACCCTTGACCACCGTGCCGACCGGATATTTTTCTTTCAGCTTCTCCCAGGGATTGGCCGTCGTCTGCTTCAGGCTGAGCGACACGCGCTTTGCCTCCGGATTGACTTCCAGCACCACCACGTTCACCGTATCGCCGACATTCAGCACTTTGGACGGATGCTTGATTTCCCGCGTCCAGTACATCTCTGAGATATGAACCAGACCTTCAACGCCCGGCTCCAGTTCGATAAATACGCCGTAATCCGTCAGATTAACCACTTTGCCCTGAACCAGAGCGCCGACCGGATACTTCTCGGAAATATGTTCCCACGGATTTTCATGAAGCTGTTTCAGACCCAGGGAAACTCTTTCTTTTTCACGGTCAAAGGAAAGAATTTTGACTGTAATTTTTTCACCCTTTTGGAAAATGTCCGCAGGCTTGGCGATTCTTCCCCAGGATATATCCGTCACATGGAGTAATCCGTCGATGCCGCCCAGATCGATAAAAATGCCGTAATCTGTAATATTTTTGATAATACCCTCAACAACGCTGCCTTCCGCGATACTGTCCAGCGTATCTTTCTTTTCGCTTTCTCTTTGTGAAGCCACGATCGATCGTCGGGACAAAACCACGTTATTGCGCTTGCGGTCATATTTCAAAATATGGAAATCCAGCGTCTGGCCGATAAACTGGTCCAGATCCTTTATCGGACGGATATCGATTTGTGAACCGGGCAGAAAAGCGATAATGCCGATATCCACAGAGAGGCCGCCCTTGACTTTTTCCACGACCGTCCCTTTGATTTTCAGGTTATTTTCGCTGACATTTTTGATTTCATCCCAGACTTTAAGCTTGGCCGCTTTTTCCCGGGACAGGACCAGGTTCCCTTCGGAATCCCGCTTGTCTATAAACACTTCTATTTCATCACCAACGGAAATATTCACATTTCCCTGGTCGTCTTTGAGTTCCCTGATCGGTATAAAACCTTCGGTTTTCCAACCCACATCCACCATGACAATATCCGCGGTGATCTGAACAACTTTGCCGCGGGCGATATCACCATATTGCAGCTGATTAAGGCTCTGTTCGTAGAGTTCCTTAAAGCCCATATCCTCTTCTTTGGACGGCATGGACGCCTGGTGTGCACCGGGAACGGAATCGTCGGTTTTAACCTCCTTTTCGTTTGTTAAGTTTGTGTTGTTATTGTTAACCATTAACCTGATACCCCCTAATTTTTATGAGACATTTTTTAATCTTGGTTGCCTAACATACTGAAAATTAAATAGCAAGACAAATAAGGCGCCCACTGGATTACGCTCATTTTTTACCTTCCGTCCGGCACGCCTGAGAGGTGTTTGAGAATTTTTTCGACCACTTGTGAAATATCCAGGGACGTCGAGTCAATGACGACGGCGTCCGGCGCTGCGGTCAAGGGCGCGATTTTTCTTTGTGAATCCTGCTGATCTCTGACCTGCATGTCCCTGGATACGGCGGCTATCTCAGCCGGCCCGTTTTTTTGGGTCAATTCACCGTGACGCCTGCGAGTTCTTTCCTCAAGATCCGCGTCGAGATAGAACTTGAAGTCCGCTTCGGGAAAAACAACCGATCCCATGTCCCTTCCCTCCGCCACGATGTTGCCGCGGGCGCCTGCTTCTCTTTGCAGGGAAAGCAATTTCTCCCGGACAACCGGAAAGGCGGAAATGGCGGAGGCGGCCAAACCCACCTCTTCCGTGCGGATTTTATCGTCCACATTTTCCCCATTGACATAGACGGTCATTTTACCGTCAAAATTTTTTAAAGTAACATGGGTTGTTAAACAAAATTCATCCAGTTCATCAGGACGATGGATGTCAACATTATTTTTCAGCGCCTGATAGGCCAGTGCCCGGTAGAGCGCCCCCGTGTCCAGATACAGGTATTGCAGTTTGGCGGCCAGTGCCTTACTTACCGTGCTTTTTCCGGCGCCCGACGGGCCGTCGATGGTGATCACTTTCCCCATAATTTTGATGTCTCCTGTCTTCCGTTCTCCTCAAACCCGCTGGCAAGGAAAACTTGCCTAATCCAGATAAAGCAGATAGGATGGCCCATCACAATAAACAGGCTGCTTCATTGACTATGTGTAAAATTATTCAAAATCAATATTTTTCTTTAGCCTTGATTTTATTCCTGATCCTTTTCGGAGCCCAAAAAGCGTGGTCTGCATTTACCATCGATGATGAAAAAAAACTGGGCAAGGAAATTTATGACAAACTGGAACAGAATAATTTCTTGTCCCAGGACAAAAAGCTGAATGCCTACGTGACGGAAATCGGCAACCGGATTCTGTCGCACAGCAATAAAGCCTCTTTTGATTACACTTTCTCCGTTTTCAACAGTTCGGGCATCAATGCTTTCGCCACGCCCGGCGGCTATATCTACATCAATAAAGGACTGATCGCCGTTGTGGAAAACGAGGCCCAGCTGGCCAGCGTCATGGCGCACGAACTTGCCCATGCCAATGCGCGGCACGTTGCCAGCATCATTGAAAAATCGAAGAAGCTCAACATCGCCATGCTGGCCGGCATCATCGCGGGCGTATTGCTCGGCGGAGACGCCTCAGCGGCGCTGGCAATGTTCTCGATGGCGGGCGCCACGACCATGAGCCTCAAATATCAACGGGACCACGAGGAAGAAGCGGATCGTCTGGGCATAGGATACCTGGCGGATTCCGGCTACTATCCCGCGGCCATGGTTGAATTCCTCAAAATCATGAAACAATATGAGTTTATATCCAAAACCATCCCCTCCTATTTCCTGACGCATCCGGGCACCGACGACCGTATTTTCTATCTGGACAGCCTGCTTCAAACGCAATATCGGCGGTCCGGCGGAGCCAGAAACATTGTCGGAAATATCGTGCGGATGCAGGCGCTGATCGTCCCGGATTCTCATGACCTCGGCAAACGCCGCGGGGAGCTGATAGATTCCCTGAAGAAAGATCCGCTAAATGTTGATCTGCTTTATGCTCTGGCTGTAACGGAGGAGCAGCTCGGTCAAACCAATGCCGCATTGGATCATCTGAATAAAGCCCTGGCGCTTGCGCCGCAAGATGAAGATATTTTGAAAAGCACCGGCATGATCTATTTAAAAACGGGCCAGGTTGAACAAGCCCGTTTTCATTTGCTGAAGGCGGAAAAAATCAATCCTGAAAACGAGCAGATCACGCTGGCTTTGGGCAAGGCGCACTTTGCCGCGGGCGACTATCAAAGCGCATTAAATTGTTTTCTCAAGCTGCAAAACATGACCTTCGACGACGTCGATATCAATTACCATATCGCGATGTCTTACGGACGACTCAATCAAATGGGCAACTTTCATTATTACTTCGGTTTGCATTTAAAAAAAGATAACAAAACCCAAAGCGCTCTTTTCCATTTTCGCAAGGCGTATGAGTACTTTCCGGAAGGATCGCCGACAGCCACTGCCATTTCCAAGGCCATTACTGAATTGAGCCCCGACAAACAAAAAAAGCCGGACAAGAAACCGGTCCAGCAACAAAAGGCATCTGAATAAAATCCTATTAAAAACGAAACATTAATTGAAAACTGCCGGTCAATCTTTATCGTTGCGAAAAAAGAGACAATACATTATAAGGCACGTACTTTAACATTTTTTGAAAGGAGCAGGAAAAAGTGAATATTTTAATATTTGGCCCCAACGGCAGCGGCAAAGGCACGCAAGGCGCAATCGTCCAAAAGAAATTCGGTGTTCCCCACATTGAAACCGGTGTGATTTTCCGTCAGAATATTTCCAAGAAGACCCCGCTGGGAGAAAAAGCAAAAGCATTTATCGACCGCGGCGAACTGGTTCCCGATGATATCACCATCCCCATGATTCTCGACCGTTTGAAAGAGGACGACGCGAAAAAGGGCTGGCTGCTTGATGGGTTCCCCCGCAATCTGGCTCAGGCGGAAGCGCTCTGGGCAGCCCTGCAGAAAGAAAACATTCAACTGGACATCGTCATCGAAATCGATCTGGACCGCGAAACCGCCAAAAAACGCATCATGGGACGCCGGCTTTGCAAAATGGACAACAACCATCCCAATAATATTTTCATCGACGCCATCGCCCCCCACACCCACGACGGCAAGACGGTTTGCCGCGTCTGCGGCTGCGAAGACTTGGCGACGCGCGCCGATGATCAGGATGCCGGCGCCATTGACAAACGTCACGGCATCTATTACGACACAAAAACCGGAACGCTCGCCGCCGTGAATTATTTCAAGGCAAGAACCAAAGTCATTATTGTTAACGGCAGCGCCGGCGTTAAGGAAGTCTCCGAAGATCTGATGAAGAAACTGGGTTAATCAAGCCCCAAAAAATCAATACCAAGCCCCCCAGAATTCATGGAGGGCTTTTTTTAACGGCACGATGGAAAATATAAGAAACTTCAGCATTATCGCCCATATCGATCACGGCAAGTCCACACTGGCCGACCGTTTGATCCAGTTTACCGGCGTCTGCAATGAAAGAAATTTTCAGGATCAGATGCTGGACAATATGGACATCGAACGGGAGCGCGGCATCACCATCAAAAGCAATGCCATATCGCTGCCCTATCATGCCAAAGACGGTAAAGATTACATTTTGAATCTGATTGACACACCGGGGCATGTAGATTTTTCTTATGAAGTCTCCCGGTCGCTGGCTTCCTGCGAAGGCGTTCTGCTGCTGATCGACGCCGCCCAGGGCGTGCAGGCGCAAACGCTGGCCAATCTTTACCTGGCGATGGAACATAATCTGGAGATCATCCCGATTATCAACAAAATTGATCTGCCCTCCGCCGATATTGAACGCGTTCTGGAAGAGATCGATTCGGAGCTGGGGCTGGATCCCGATACGCACATCAAATGTTCCGCCAAGGAAGGCATCGGCATTCCCGAAATCCTGGAAGCCATTGTGGCGCGGATTCCCGCACCCGAAGGCAGCGAAGATAATCCTCTGGCCGCTTTGATCTTCGACGCCAAATACGACGCCTACCGGGGGACGATCATTCACTGCCGCGTCTTTGAAGGTTCCGTTAAAGCCGGTGACATCATTCGCTTTTTTTATAACAACGCGACCTATAAGGTGGAAGAAGTCGGCCATTTTCTCTTGCAGCGAACCAAACGCGACAAGTTATCCGCGGGTGACGTGGGATACATTATCGCCGGTGTGAAAACGGTTTCCGACGTGCGCACAGGCGACACGATTACGCATCAGGACAGGCCATGCGCTCAGCCGCTGCCGGGTTTCAAGGAAGTCAAGCCCGTCGTCTTTGCTTCGATTTATCCCATCGCCTCCGATGATTATCAGGACCTGGCCGACTCGCTGGAAAAATACAAGCTCAACGACGCGTCTTTTATTTACGAAAAAGACTCTTCCGCCGCACTGGGCCAGGGTTTCCGCTGCGGCTTTTTAGGGCTTTTGCATCTGGACATCGTGCAGGAAAGACTGGAAAGAGAATACGATCTTTCGATCATCCTGTCCGTTCCCAGCGTGCGCTATTGCTTTACCCTGAAAGACGGCAGAATCATTTATGTGGATAATCCCACCCACTACCCCGATCCGGCGGAAATCGCCAAAGGGGAAGAGCCTTACATTCGCGCCGCGATGATGCTGCCGGAACGTTACCTGGGCACCGTCATGAAACTGTGCATGGAAAAACGCGGCGTCAATTCCAATCTGAATTACACCGGCCCCGGCCGCGCAGAGCTATCCTATGAAATGCCGCTGGCGGAAGTGATCTTTGATTTTTACGACCGCTTTAAATCCGTCACCCAGGGCTATGGCTCTTTTGATTACAACATGATCGATTACCGTGAAAGCAGTCTGGTGCTGATGGATATTCTGGTCAACGGCGAAAAGGTGGATGCGCTTTCGCAGATTATTCATCGTGACCGCGCCCGCGCCCGCGCCCTTCTGGCCTGCGACCGCCTCAAGGACGAAATCCCGCGGCAGATGTACAAGATCGCCATTCAGGGCGCCATCGGCGGAGAAATTATCGCCCGCAGCACGATCAGCGCCTTCCGCAAGGATGTTACGGCCAAATGCTATGGCGGCGACATCACCCGCAAAAGAAAGCTTCTGGAAAAGCAAAAGGCCGGCAAGAAACGCATGAAGATGATCGGCTCGGTCAGTATTCCGCAAAGCGCGTTTTTGGCGGTGCTGAAGTCGGACAATGATTAGTTTCATGAAATGGAGCGTCGCCCAAAAATCCTTTTCACGGACTGTGAACATTTTGGATAAATCTATGGCTCGCTTCAGGCGCTGACAAAACTCGCCTCCGGCTCAAACAGTTGTCCGCGCTTATCTTCCGCTTCGCCAAAATTTATTTACCAAAACGCTCGCAATGTCCGTTCAAATGGATATTTTGTGCACCAAGGACTTAAAGCAATGCATGATGATCAGGCCGGGCTTTACATTCATGTCCCCTTCTGTTTGAGCAAATGCGGGTATTGCAGCTTTTACTCGATTACTTCATCAACTCTCATTCCTGAATTTGTAAAGGCCGTTTCGCGGGAAATGGCCTTTTATAAAAAATCATTTCAATCTTTTGATACAATCTATCTCGGTGGCGGGACACCATCGCTCCTCTCCATTCAGCAAATTGATGACATTCTGAAATCGGCAAATGACTATTTCAATATCGACCGGCAGACGGAGATAACAATGGAAGTCAATCCCGGTGATGTGTCTGCCGAATATTTTCAGCAGTTGCACAAACGGGGCATTAACCGTCTGAACATCGGCATCCAATCCTTTAACAACTCCCTTTTGAAATTCCTGGGACGCAGGCATTCAGCAGAGGAAGCCATAGCGGCAATGGACGCAGCTCGGCAGGCCGGATTTGACAACATCGGAATCGATTTAATTTACGGCGTTTATGGTCAGAACATGAAGACATGGAAGGAAACATTAAACAAAGCACTGTCTTTTTCCCCTGAGCATCTCTCCTGCTATCAGCTCTCGCTGGACGAAAAAACGCCTTTGTATAAACAATACAGAAAAGAAAGCGTGCAGCTGCCCGCGGAAAACGAAGCACTGGATTTCTTTATGACCACATCGAAGATCCTGACTAATGCCGGTTACATCCATTACGAGGTATCCAACTTTGCCCGCACCGACTCCTTAAAATCCAGGCACAACATGAAATACTGGCGACACGCGCCTTATCTGGGTTTGGGGCCGGCCGCGCATTCTTTTCTGGATTCCAGGCGCTGGTGGAACAAAGCAGACGTTAAAGCTTATTTGAACGCTGTCGGCGAAGGAAAAAAGCCGGTGGACAAATCGGAATCGCTATCTACGGAGCAACTTGCAATGGAAGCGCTCTTTCTGAGTATGCGCACAAAGGACGGGATCAATCTCAAGCAATACAAAAATCGCTTTGGCGCGGACATTCTCGTTGACAAGAAGCAAGTCATCGATGAACTGATGAAAAACGGCCTTCTGGTGCTGAAAGATGGCCGCCTGAAACCGACATTGGACGGCATGGCCGTGGCGGACAGCCTGGCTCTTATTTGATGATCTTTTCTGTCATGACCTGGATTTTAACGTGACGTCGCAAACCCTGCATCTTGTTGTAAAATATTCTTGACACACAAGAAAACGTTTCTTAAGCTGCCGACAAATAAAGGAGAATTTGATGAAAAAGTTATCTGCTTTGCTGATCGTGATGGTCCTGTCAGTATTTGTAATCCGGGCCACTCCTGCGTTTTGCGCTGGGGATGAACCGCTGCTTCTGGCGAAAGTGAAGCAGCAGATTGCAGCGGAATTTGGCCGTATTGACGCCAGCCTTAGGAAATCCGCAAAAACGATTGAGGCGACCGGCCTGACGGGAGACAGGGCGAGAGCGGCTCTTGCAGTGTTATGCTCTGGTTTTGACTATGCAGTGGATTGCGCAGCCGTAGATCTTAACGGAAATATGGTTACTATTGAGCCTGCGCATTATAAGAAATTCGAAGGGAAGTATATCGGCGGGCAGGAACAGGTGAAGCAGGTCATGAAGACCGTTAAGCCTGTTCTGAGCAATGTATTTCGCGCAGTGGAGGGTTTCGACGCGGCTGATGTCGAATATCCTGTCATGAAGGATGGAAAGTTGCTGGGCTCCGTCAGCCTTCTTTTCAGGCCTGAGAAATTACTGGGTGGAATCATTGTTCCTGCGGTTAAGGGCGGTCCAATGGCTGTATGGGTAATGGACGAAAAGGGCCGTATATTATATGATGTCGATCAGCCCCAGATCGGTCTGAATCTTTTCAAATCTCGGCTTTATCGTCCTTATGCCAGCCTTGTGAAACTCGGCAGACGCATAGCTGCAAATCCGGAAGGCGAAGGCTTCTACAGGTTCCGCGACACTTCAACAAGGGAGATTGTAAGGAAGAATGCGTTTTGGCGTAGCGCGGTTCTTTATGGCTCGGAATGGCGCCTTGTGGCGATCCATGTAGAACAAGGTAACTCAGGCAAAAAAGCCAAACTGTCTGGGGGTGCGCCAACTCCCGCTGATGCGTTGGAATCCTTTGTATCGCAACGCTCTCTTTCTGCGATTTTGGCAAGCGATGACAAAATCGGGGCGATGAAACTATTCCAGGATTTTTATGAAACTACTCCCGGTATCTATTCTGTGCAATGGGTCGATGAAAGAGGGATTAACCGTTTTGGCTATCCCAAAGAGAACAGCCTGACAGACTATGATTACAACAGGATGTCGGATCCTGAGCGCAACTATATTCTCAAAGTTCTTGCGGACAGAAAACCTTATACCGGCGAGGCCCGGCTGCTTGAGGGTCGAACCGGATTATTTTCATTCAGGCCGGTGTTCGATAATGACCGCTATCTTGGATTGGTATATATTATAAGGCTGAAGTAGGGACAAGGATCTGCATAAACAGCAAACCGGCCGGATATGCAACTCCCGGGCTTTTATGAGATGATTGATAATCATCAATGGGATGTTTTGATTCAGCGGCAACCGCTCAGGACTCACTCGTACTCTTCGAGATATCTTTCGATATAGGCTCTTGCTTTATTTTTTGGCTGAAAAATACCGAAATGGCCTTCACATAATATATCGGCTTCTAGGGCAAGCAGGGCTTGCATGGATTTCTTCCAGGCCTCAATATCCGAACCAAAGGCTTTATGGAACGGACCGTGAATATCCTGGCCGAACAAGACTCGTTGGCCCGACCTGTCCAGATAGACGGCAATGGAACCGGGCGTGTGTCCGGGGGTGTGCAGGCAGTGCAGTTCTTCGTTGCCAAATTTCAATGTCTCCCGCGCGCCTGTTAATTTCCGGTCGATCTTCGTCGGCGGAAACGTTGTTCCGTACCAGTTGGCCGCGGTGCGAATGGAATCGCCCGTTTCCAGCGCTTTTGCGTCCAGCTCATGAATGACAATTTTCGCTTTGTATTTTTCGCGGAAGAAAGGTACAGAGCCGATATGGTCGATGTGACAGTGCGTGAGGATCACATGAGAGACAAGCGCAGGATTCAGCCCCAACATCTCGATGTTGCGTACCAGTTGCGACGAACTTCCGCCTGCCCCAGCGTCAATCAAAACCAGATCCGAGCCAAAATCGATCAGATAAACGGCCGCATCATCCGCCTCGGTGACATTGGGCCCTCCGATCAGATAAACACCGTTTACGATTTCCTCCGTTTTCATCCTCATATCTTATACACGCAGCGTCCCGACAATATCGTTGATGCTTTTCATTTTATTTTCCTGCACATAACGCCGCATACCGTCAATAATTTCGATCGTCGCACGGGGATTGATGAAATTGGCCGTGCCGATTTGCACGGCTTTTGCCCCTGCCACCATAAATTCCAGCGCATCTTCGGCCGTCATAATGCCGCCGATGCCGATAACCGGAATGGCAATTTTTTGCGCCACCTGCCAGACCATCCGGAGCGCAACCGGTTTAATGGCCGGGCCCGACAAGCCGCCGGTAATATTTTTCAGATGGGGGGTTCTATTTTTAAGATCAATGGACATGCCGGTTAACGTGTTGATGAGCGAAACCGCATCCGCGCCTGCTTCTTCCACAGCCCGTGCAATGACCGTAATATCCGTGACGTTGGGCGTCAGCTTCACGATCACGGGCAGATGCGTTTCGGCCCTTACGCACCTTGTAACTTCCGCCGCCGCCTTCGGATCGGAGCCAAAACTCAATCCGCCCTTTTTTACATTCGGGCAGGAAACATTGACTTCCAAAGCATGAACACCTTTGGCCTTGCTCAGTTTCCCGGCAACCTTTGCATATTCCGTGTAGCTTTCGCCATAGATATTGGCAATGACGGCAACATGATACTGCCGCAGGAAGGGAAGCTTCTCTTCAATGAAGATATCAACACCGACATTCTGGAGACCCACGGCGTTGAGCATACCGCCCGCCGTTTCCATGATGCGAGGCGGCGGATTGCCCGGGCGGGGTTTAAGAGAAAGACCTTTCACCACAATGCCGCCCAGCCGGTTCAAATCCACATAATCGGCATACTCTTCTCCGCAGCCGAATGTTCCGGACGCCGTCATAACCGGATTTTTCATTTTTATCCCGGCGATCTCGACGGCCATGGCCGCATCTGTTTTGCCCACGCTTTTCAAGAGAAAATACCCCTTTCGTGATTCCGGACACCATGCCTTGCGGATACCGGGTAACCCAAAATCCAGGAACGTTTAAAATGCTGGATTCCCGCCTGCGCGGGAATGACAAATAATACGTTTTATTCCCAGATCACATCTTTCAGTTCAAATACAGGGCCGTCTGCGCACACGCGCTTATAAATCTTACCGCCCTTTTCGTCTTTTACAGCTACGGCGCAGCCCACGCAGGCGCCGACACCGCAGGCCATGCGTTCTTCCAGCGACACCTGACAGGCATATTTGCCGGATAAAATCGCCGATAACGATTGAAGCATCGCTTTAGGCCCGCATGCATAAATAATTGTATCAGAAGGAGAATATCTTTTTATGTCTTTTTGGAATATCCCGGTAACAAGGGCCTTTGCTCCCAGGCTCCCGTCGTCTGTACACACAGTGATGTTGTAACAAAGTTTTTGAATACGCTCGAGCCCGACAACCGCTTCGGCTGTTTGCGCGCCCAGGTAAAATGTCATGGCGTCTCCGGTCAGGCCGTCTTTCCTGCAAAGGTATTGAGCCAGCCAGGACAACGGCGCAATGCCTATGCCTCCGGCAATAAAAACGATGTTCTTCTTTAACGAATCAATGGCGTAGCTTCCGCCCAGCGGCCCGGAAATTTCAACTTGCGACCCTTTAATCAGTCCCGCCAGGATCTGCGTTCCCTTTCCCACTACCCGATAGAGCAATTCGATAGCACAGTTCGACTTGCCGCGTGAAAACGAATAAATACTGATGGGACGCGACAGAAACGGGTCATGCAGGCCGGCAATGCGGATCATCACAAACTGCCCCGGCAGAGGTTCGGCAAAACTCGCAGGCAACGTTACCTTCATCAGAAAATAATCAATCTGTATTTCTTCGTTGCGGGATACTTCTCCGATATAAATATCTTTAGCCATGATTTCTTTCCTGTTGGATTTCCGCCCACATTACCAGAGCATCCTCATTCGTATCGGTATAGTACCGGGGGCGTTTCCCTTTTACTACAAAACCGCATTTGCGGTAAAGACTTATTGCCTGATGGTTTAATTCGCGGACTTCCAGTGTCTGCCGGGTCATCCCCACCTGTGCCCCGATATGATTCATTAATTTCATCATACTGCAGGCCAGCCCCTGCCTGCGAAATTCATCTTTAACTGCCAGATTGTGCAAATGAACTTCATCGGCCACCAGCCAGAAAATAAGATAGGCGGCAATCCATATTTTCCCGTCGATTTCAATTTTAATAACGAGACACTGGGCGTGAGCCGTCCGGAGTTCGTCAAGAAACATGCCTTCCGTCCAGGGCGTTGGAAATGATGCAGCCTCAATCGCCAGAATTTCCGGCAGATCCTCCTGGGTCATCAGATCAACGCTGAGTTTATGTTTTATATTTTCATTTTCAGAAGACATGAAAATATTCCATGGCCGCGGCAACGACTAAAAATATCGCACAAAAAACGGGGATCGCTCCGCGTAACTTGATGGTATGGAGTGCGACGGCAATGCCCAGAAGCGGCAGGAAATAATACGTCATATACAGCATCGCCCGGATCTCGGCCGGTATCTGGGGATATATCCAGATCAGCGCGGGAACGAAAATGAATTGCAAAATAAAAAGGAAGACAACGTAAAAAATAAATATCCTGGCCAGACCCAGATAGGTTTTTCTTTCAATGGCGCAAAGATCAAGCGCCTTGGCCGCTTCGAGGGCCTGATCGGAAAGGCGGTTGTTGGACTCCGTTATTTTAACGTCTATTTTTTTCGCCAGAATGCCGAAGGGAATCGCCAGCAGAATGGAGAGGGCCGTCAGTTCTTTGGTAACGGCGCCCAGAGACTGACCGGCCAGTATCGCCAGCGATGCCGCCAGCGCCGCGGCGATGGAATCATTGGGCGGGATATAAATGCCGATGGGACTGCGGTCCATCCAGAACAGCTCAAGCATCGCTCCGATGATTAATCCCGCATAAGGATTGCCCAGGATGATGCCGATAACCGGGGCAATGACAATCGGACGGGAAACCATGGCCTGGATAAATACGCGATCCAGACAAAGCAGACCGCCGAAAAGAGAGATGATGATGATTTTTATAAACAATATCGTACGGACCTCGCTATTGTTTTACCTCACAGAACTCCTTCAGGGCGTCTTGAATATTAACGGCTTTTTCTCTGGGAACCCGCCTCAACTCGACCGCGACACCTTTTTCTTCCAGCAGATTTAAGATATCAGAAATTTCAGGTTCACATAAAAAAACGGACGGAGCGCAGCAGACTTTAAAGTCTTCATGGTGAATATTGCCGATATTGAGTTTTTCAAAATGAAAGCCTTCCTGATAGGCTTTGAGGGCGTCGCCAACATTGCTGAACAAGACAATCGTCTTTTTTCCGCCGCCCCGGGCATAGGTATAACTGGCGGCAAAATCCTCCACGGAACAGATGTTAAGTTCGATTTCACTGGGGACGGCCATCCGGATGACGGTTTCACAGAAAAAATCACTGGCGGAATTATCGTCAACGACCATGATGCACTTCGCGTTGATGAACGGCACCCAGGCTTCCAGGATCTGGCCGTGAACCAGCCGGTTGTCCACCCGCACCAGAGCAATGTCGTAAGAATCCGCCAATTGATCACCCGATTGCTTTTTTACTTAATATCTCACTGGCCAGAGAAATATTCTTTTTCCCGTAATCTTTAATAAAACAGGCAAACTCGTTGAGGGTGGTTTCTTCTTTGACGTCGGACAGCTTGAGCAGCATGGGCAGATTAACCCCGGTCACCACTTCCACCTTCCCCTCCTTCATAAAAGACAGGGAAATATTCGAAGGTGTGCCGCCGAAAAGATCGGTCAAAATCAAAACGCCTTTGCCTTTGTCCAGTTTTTTGATGGCGCTTTGGATTTCTTTTTTTAAATCTTCCACGCCCTTGGTCTGTTCCACGCAAACGTGCATGACATCTTTTAATTTGCCTTTTATCGATTCCGCCGCATGAATTAACTCATTTCCCAGATTCCCGTGGGTTGTTATCAGCACACCAATCATTGTTGTCCCCCCCCTTGAAAAAGCGCAGGCAACACTGCAGTTGGCGGGATGTGCAATCCACGCGCCTGCAATGATCCTCAAAAACAAGGAGGTAGGCTAATGGATTGCCGAATAATTGTCAAGATTTATCGAGGCTGGTTTGCAAGAAAATCGCGGCGGGACATCATCATGACATTCTATTGATATTATTGAATTATTTCATTTCCTGCCGGCGCAGGTAACCATTGACATATAAACCCGCCTATCGTAGTATTTTTCACACAGAACAGGATGGTGGAATGATAAAGTTCTCCCCCAAACTCACCCTTGGCATGCTGGCGCCCTTTATCGCCGTTGTTTTCGGCCTGGTGATGTTTCTCTTTGAACCGTTGCCGCTGCAAGTGCTGCGCAACGTCGTTTTTGACCAATATCAGCGCTGGCATCCCCGGCCGTATCAATCCGTTCCCGTTCGCATCATTGACATTGACGAGGAAAGTCTGAGAAAACTGGGCCAGTGGCCGTGGCCCCGCACCAGGCTTGCCTGCCTGATTGAGCGCCTGAGGAAAAACGGCGCGATCGCCATCAGCCTGGATATCGTGCTGGCCGAACCGGACCGGACTTCGCCCAAATCCATATCAGCCAACTGGAATTTACCCGATGATATCCGCCGCCGTCTGGCCATCCTGCCCGACCATGATGAGGTGCTGGCTGAAACGCTGAAACGGAAACTTGTTGTTCTTGGCTTTGCAGCCGAGCATGGCGCTCCGGCTGGCCCCCTGCCGGCCCGGCCCTACCGCGTCATCTTTTCGGGTGAATCCCCCCTGCCCTTTCTTTATTCGTTTTCCAATGCGGTGACGTCGATCCCCCTGCTGGAGCGTTCAGCTGCGGGAAACGGCGCGATGACCTTTATTCCGGACTCGGACGGCGTCGTTCGCCGCGTCCCTTTGATGATCAGAGTGCAAGACCAAGTCATGCCTTCCCTCACGGCCGAATCGCTGAGGATCGCGCAGGACGAACGCAATTATATCGTGAAGACGATGCCGCAAAAGGGCGCCGGCGTGCAGGAAGTCCGGATCGGCAAGATGACGGTGCCCACAACACCCCGGGGGGAAATCTGGGTGCATTACACTAAACCCGTCCCGGATCGCTACATTCCCGCCTGGAAAGTGCTTGCCGGCAAGGTGTCCGAAGAACAGATAGCGGGCCATATCGTCCTGGTCGGCGCCTCGGCGCAAGGCCTTATGGATCTGCGTTTCAACCCGATGGGAACCACCATGCCCGGCGTGGAGGCTCACGCCCAGGTTCTTGAACAAATTTTAACAAAATCCTATCTCACGCGCCCGTCATGGGCACAAGCCGTCGAAGCCCTGGTCATTTTAATCGGGGGACTGGCCATTGGAATGACCGCTCTTGCCGCGCCGGCCCTTGTTTCGGCCGGAATCACCGCCGTGTTGCTTTTTGCCGCCGGATGGGGCGCGTGGACGGCTTTTATCCGGCACGGTATGCTGCTGGACCCCGTCACGCCGGGACTGGCGCTGCTGATCACATTCATTCTGGGCAGCATTATTCACCATCGGACGAGCGAGCGCCGTCATCGCTGGGTGCGGGAAGCTTTTTCACGCTACGTGTCTCCCAACCGGGTCGAGTATCTCGTCGATCACCCCGATCAGCTGGAACTGGGCGGACGGCGCCGGGAATGCAGTTTTATTTTCACGGATCTGGCAGGCTTTACAACCCTCATGGAAAAAATGGATCCGGCCGATGCGGTTTCCATCCTTAATGCGTATCTCGATCAGATGATCACCATCGCCTTTCGTCACGGCGGCACGCTCGACCGGATTGTCGGAGATGCCGTCGCGATTATGTTCTCGGCGCCGGTAGATCAACCGGATCATCGGGTGCGGGCTTTAACGTGCGCGCTGGACATGCACGCTTTCGCCACCCGCTACGCAAATGACTTTCAGGCCAAAGGCATTGCTTTCGGACAAACCCGCATCGGTGTCCACACCGGCGAGGTCATCGTCGGAAATTTCGGCGGGAAAACGATGTTCGACTACCGCGCACTGGGCGACGCGGTTAATACGGCCTCCCGGCTCGAAAGCGTCAACAAATACCTGGGCACTTGCATCTGCGTGTCCGGGGCGACGCTTTCCGGCTGCCCCGAAGCCGTTGTCCGGCCGGTGGGGTCTCTGGTTCTGAAGGGAAAAACGCAGCCTTTGACGGTTTACGAACCCATCACGGCATCCGAGGAAAACCACGGGCAACCAAAGCGCGACACGGCCTACGAAAAGGCATTCGAACTGCTGCAGGAGAAAAACCCTCTGGCCGGGGAAGCTTTCGAAAAACTGGCCGGGGAAAGGTCAAATGACCCGCTGGTCCGGCTTCATCTGGAGCGGTTGCGGCAAGGAGAAAAGAGTGATATCATCATTCTGGAAGAAAAATAAAAGAGGAGGACAAAACAATGAACCGCTTCATCATGGCAATCATCCTTATGTCGATGGCAGTGTCGCCTTTATGGGCGGCAGAGACGATCGGATTTGTCAAGACCGTTTCCGGCGGCGCGGCGGTAATCGATTCCGGAAACACGATCAACGCCCGGGTCGGCACGCCGATTAAAATGGGGAACACCCTGAAAACCGGCCCCAAGGGGTCCATGGGTGTCACGTTCAAGGACAACACCGTGATGTCTTTCGGGCCGGACACCGAACTGACGGTGGACGAATATCTCTATGAACCGGGAAAAGACAATCTGAAGTTCGGCACAAGCATGTCCAAAGGATCCCTGCAAGTCGTTTCAGGCGTCATCGCCAAACTCAAACCGAAGTCCGTAAATATGAAAACACCGGCGGCCATCATCGGGTGCCGCGGAACGCGCTTTCTGGTTAAGGTCGAACCATAAAACGAAAGGGAAAAGTCATGACGCGTCAGATCAACCACCTCGAAGCAAGCTGTAGCGGTATGAAGGGAACGTCTTTATATAGCAGCAAGCTGCGGCAAATTAACGCTCGTCTTGCGATAGCGGGATTAAAAACGGGATTTGTCGTTTTGGCCGCCTTACTGATTGCCGCAGGCTGCTCGGCGCCGAAATCTTATGTCGTTCTGATGGACAATGCGGACGGCACGGTGGGAAAACTGGCGGTGAGCGGAGAAAAGGGTGAGGTCCTGCTCAGTCAGCCCCGCACCGGCGCCGACCTCGACGGAACTGCAGGCAAATCCTACCCGGTGGATGAAAAAAAGATCGACCGCGACTTTGGCGAGGCAATAGCGGCGCAGCCGCCCCTGCCGGTCAGCTTCATGCTTTACTACAAGGCGGGTGGAACGGTGCTGACGGACGAGTCGCAGGCCCTGATTCCGGCAATTCTGGACGCGGCCAGAAATCGTCCGGCGCCCGATGTGTCCGTGATCGGCCATACGGATACCATGGGGGACAGCGCGTTCAATGAACAGATCGCACTGCAAAGGGCCGAGTCCGCTGCGGAACTGATCAGGAAGGCAGGCATTCAGGTGCATGACCTGACGATTGTCTCGCATGGCGAAAGGAATCTGCTCGTTGCCACGCCGGATAACACGCCGGAGCCGAAAAACCGCAGAGTGGAAATTACCGTCCGGTAATTCCGGTTTTCATAGCTTGTTGATCAGTCTTGCGGAAGTTCAATACTGAAGCAACTCCCACCACCCGACGGCCCGGCGTCAACGCGAATAGAACCGCCGTGCGCCTCCACGGCCATACGGCAGAATGTCAACCCCAGTCCTGTGCCGCCGTAATTTCTATGCGCTGCGTCTCTTATCCGTGTAAATTTTTCAAATATGCGTTTGCGTTCCTCGGGGGGAACGCCCGGCCCGTCATCAATCACCCGGATGCGGACGGTCCGGTTTTCCAAGACCTGCGCCGTGATTTCGATCGAACTTTCGGAGGGTGCGAATTTAAGAGCGTTGTCCAGCAAATTGGCCATCACACGCCACAGCACATCACGGTCGGCTTTCACCATCAGCCCCGGCTCAGTTTGCGTGACGATCTCGACCTCCTTCTTCAGCCCTTGTTGTTCCATTTCAATCACCTCCCCGAGCAGGATGGAGAGGTCAAATTCGGTGATGTTCAGCACCAATTTCCCGGCCTCCAGACGGGCAATGTCCAGCAGAGTGGCAATCAACTGATTCATGCGTTTTGCGGCGCCATTGGCCAGACGAATGGCCAGCGTAAAGGATATGGGATCTTTGACCTCATCCTTCATGCGCTCCAGCAGATTCAGGGCCATCATGACGGTATTCAGCGGATTGCGCAAATCATGAACTACCATGGCTTCAAGCTCTTCACGCAGGCGCAGCAGTTCCTGCAACTGATCTTTTTCTTCACCCAGGCTGGCGACGCGCTTCTGCAGTTGCCGGTGAGCCTTTCCAGATTGAATTCTGGCCATATCCGCGGCAATTAAATGCTCTCGATTGGTCAGGGTCATGGCCTCCACCAGATACAGACTATCGGCCAGCAGAGCGCGGAAATCAGACGTCGATATACAGGACAGCGCCACCCGCGAGGCGGCGATCAGCGTGGCGGTACGGGGGTGCCGGGTAATGGCCCCCAGTTCACCTACCAGTTCTCCAGCCTCAATCGTATTAATCTGCAAGGGATCTGATGCTCCCTCCGAAGCATGGACCGTTAAATTGCCGCTTAAAACGTAGAACACCGCATCGCTGGCATCCCCCTGCCGAAACAGAATGTCTCCCGTTTCCAGGATCATCTCGGTGCCGTGCTCCTGGAACAAACGACTGATATCTGATGAATTCATCGCGGGCATCCCCCTAATAAAGAAAATGATACATTTTAATATAAACACCGGGATTATTGTCTATATATCTTTCCAGGTCGGCATGCTCAATGGTGTAGAGCCATGTCTCTTCCTGGGCAATAAACGAAAAGATTTTTTTGCCTTTCCGTTTGTTGAAGACATCCTTTACGCCGAACAGACCGCCTTTAGCCAGCGTATCGACCAAAACACGACCATGGTAAACCGCAACGCTACCCTCCCGGACAATATACGTAAATTTTGCGACTGAACGTTGATCGGCAATGACTTCTCCCGGATGAAACAAGCGGGGATGGGGCCTGACCAGTCCATGAAGCCGGGTTCGCTGTGTTGCCGTTAGAGCATCGAGGATCGGATTATGCCTTAACGTGTCTCTCACATCCACATTTTGAAAGTCGGCAATCTGACGCAGCAGACTTTCACTTTCCGTGCCCCGTATCAGGCTCAGCATCTCGTCCTTCCTAATGGACAACAGTTTTGCGTCCGTTTTTGCCCTGGCCGCCGCCGTGCGATTTTCATCGAGAAACAGGCTCTTTTCCCCGAAATACCCGCCGGCATCATAGGTCGTGATCACTTTGCCGTCCAGTACAATATCGATTTCGCCGCTCATGACCACATAAAATTTGTCTCCCCTGTCCCCCTTGTTGAAAATGATGTCGGATGCTTGATAAGCTTCCACCCGGGCAACCAGCAAAAACTCCCTCGCCTTTTCCAGGGTCAGGTGTTCAAACAGTTCCACGCGGGAAAAAACATCCAGCATTTCAACGGCTTCCTGATGAGGCATGGCATGGATATCGAACGCGACCGTGTTGGCCAATCCTGTAGGGGCAATCCGCAAACCACACTCCCCGGGAATCGTATCCGGATTCACATGGACCAAAAACATCCGATTCCTGACGGACGCAGGCAGACTGCAAAGATAGCTCATTGGCGTGTGGATGGGCGGTATTCCCGCCTCATGGAAAACCACATCCTGATCCCAGGGAAAGTTTATGAGAAAATCCCGGCGGTTTTGAGTCAGGACACCCTCCGCATACAACTGATTAATGAATTGCGGATCGTTCATGGTATCCGAACTGTAGATCATGCTCTTTCCATACAGGGAGGCCTGAATGGAAATGGTCGGAATCGTATGAAGGGTATAATTAAAATTGAATCTTCCTCCGTCGATGATCATGGGTTTTCCGATACAGACGGGATAGAAATGGACCATTTTCTTCAGCCGACTGATCTCCACGCCGGTTAACGCCTCGGCTTTTTTCATAAAACTTTTATAAATGGTATGGGTTGTGTAGAGATTGATCTTCCCTTCCTGAAGGATTTTCTGCAGGGTTCCCGCATCGTGATCGGCATGGCAGTGCGTCAGGATAATATTATCGATCCATTTCGGACTCACGCCCAGAGCAACCAGTTTTTCGCTTGAATTGACGGGAGGATCAACCATCACCCCCCGCCTGTTCACCCAGATAATCAAACCGGATGTGTCGGCATTGGGATCGAAGCCATGACCGGCCCCGAGGGTCGTGACCCCGAACAGAGGCGGCTGGAAGTTGAGCCTGACTTGCGCCGGGACGGATCGGCGGATCATCACGGGCGTCTCCCTGCCGATAAACGCAATCTTCTTTCCCTTTTCAGAAATTGTTAAATTCCCGCGTCGATCAAACTTGACCGTCATGCCTTCAAATGCCGCCCGGCCGCGATCGTCCACAACACAGAAGTTTATCAAGTCCTCCAGTGTTGCGCCGCCGTCCGATCTCATGGACTTTCGGAAATAATCAATTTCCGCCCTCAGATTCGGGAAACCCGGCGTATTTTCTCCGAGGGCGAATTCATGGATATGATCAATCCTTTCCGGGCCGAAGAGAGATTCAGAGATGACCGTTTCAATTCTTTTGCGCTGGTCTTCGTTGCAGATGATCCTGGTTTTTCCCTTTCTGAAAAAGAAATTATAATAGACGGGAAATTCCATCTCCGCCAGCGCAATCCCGCAATGCAGATCAAACATCGACTGGGGGATGATGAATGTGTCGGGCACGCCGCCCTTAAGCTCCATGGTGTCTTTGATGGTTTCCGGCGGAATGCCCAGTTGGATGCTTCCGGCAGATGCGGGAATTAAAATTCCCCCCCGAGGCAAAAAAACCAGAGACTCCTTTGTCTTATTCATGATCCCTTCTCCCTTGTTGATCATCTCCGTCGGACGTTAAGCATCTATTGATAAGATATAATACTCTACTTTTCTCGATGGGTAAAGCGACGCCATGATCCTGGTATAACGCTTAAGCTGTTCATCGTACTTTTGCCGGAGTCCCCGCATGGAGCCTGATTTGTAATCCATAATGGTGATGAGATGATCGGAAACGATCATCCTGTCCACAATGCCAAAATTATTTTTATCCGATATCTGCTGCTCGATATAGAGCTTGCCCGGTCTGAACATGACGGCCGCAACATCGCATCTTTGCACAAAATGCATCACCGCATCATATTCTTCATCGCAAAGCTCTCCGGCAGGCGGCAGTTCATCCGGATCACCGACCTTTGCCAGCCAGCGGTGAAGCCTTTCCCCGCGCATGATACCCGTCCTGATGGAGGCGGATATGAGCGTCGGGTCAATCTCGCCATACCGATCAGGTTCACCATCCTGTTTTTCCGGCACATTCAACAGGGTGAGGCCGGCAACCTCTTTTACAGGAAGGGAGGAGCGGCCAATCTCCTTTTTAACGCCGTCCGGCGCAAACCGCGCAAATGTATTCAGCACCGCCTGATGCACCGGCTTGTATTGGCCGTCTTTCTTTGTGGACAGAAAAACGGCAAGTGTTCGTATGGCCCGCGTCGCGGCGACATAGAATACATTTGACTGCTCCCGCCGCAGCCGCATTAAATTTTCTTCACGATTTTTAACAATTTCCCCGGCAAGGTCCGATTCGCCGGCGTTTAAAAATTCAAATTCCCCGCTGTTCAATTGCACATGACATTTCAGGGTCGGCGAATAGACGGCCGGCTCTTTTTCATCCTCGTTCCAGAAAACAAAAACATGTTGGAACTGAAGCCCTTTTGTCCCATGGATGGTATCAACCTTGATATGGTCCCTGTTCTCGGCCTCCGGCACCCTTACGCTGAACCGGATATTGAACATCCGCGCCAGAAAATCATCCGCGTCGGCCCCGCCTTCACGGAAAAAGACCTGTGCCTCATCCTGCCATATATCCAGGATGGTCGCGGACAGTTTCCCGCGCAAACGCTCAATGGCGCAGCTTACCGCCATGAGTCCGAAAGGCCTGGGAAATTTTACGGCAAATTCGGCCCTGACATCCTCGACATTTCCAAATACCTCATGCCACAAAGTTGACTTTGCCGCTGTTCCTGCAAAAGGAGCATCCCCTTCTTTGGAAAGGACCCCCATGATGAACAGCATGACCGCAACACCTTCTTTTGTAGAAAGAAGCTGTCTGCCCTTCACCGCCGATACCCGGATGCCGTTTTTTAAAAGCTCCGCTTCTATCTTCTGAACATGATTGTTGGTCAAAGCGAGAACGGCCATATCTCCCCATGGACAGCCGTACTCCACCTTCTTTTTCTTCAAAAATTCAACGATCGCGGAATAAAAAGGGGCTTCCGAAGCGCCGTCTTTTTCCAACCCAACCAGACTCACCTCCGTCACACCGTCAAACCCGGCAGTTTTTTCCGGCGGTTTCTGCGTTTCGGTTTTCTCCTTCCCGTCAAAGAGATTTTCGACCAATTGATTGAAAAAGGAAATCAGCAGCGGCGTGCTCCGGTAATTGTATTCGAGCGAGCTTTCCGTGATCACGCCGTTTTGGATGTAGCCTCCAATAGCCTCTTCCAGGGCCTCGCGGTTTGCGCCGCGCCATCCGTAGATCATCTGTTTCCAATCGCCCACGGCAAAAAACGATCTTTCGCCCCGCTCGCCGTGGCCGGACAAAATCTCGTCAATGAGAGGAAGCAGGATGGCGATATCGCCCGTCGATGTGTCCTGAAATTCGTCAATCAGAAGATGCTCCGTCCGATCAAGTCCCAGAGAAAAATAATGGCTCATGAGCTTCGGGCGTTCACTGGCGGCACCGTCCAGGGCAAGGAGGCCTCTCCTGACATCGGAGAAAAAAATCACCCCCCTTTCCTTCTTAACGGTATCCGCCGCATCAAGATATATCCCGCAAAGAGATGCAACGGCCAGTTCACGGAGAAGCGCCTTGTTTATCAACAGCTTTTCGGCCGTCTTTCTGTATTCCTTGAATATCCTGTTCAGGTCCGGATAGGGACACTTGTCCCATGCGATCTTCCCGCCAAGGCTTGTGTAGTTTTCCAGGTCGGCATGAGAGGCAACTTTTCTGGAGATAAAACTGTCATCATCGGCCATGGCATTGATAACCAGCCTGTTCACATTAGGCGTCACCTGCCGGGACAAGGCTTTTGCCTTTTCACCGATCGACGCAAGCGTATTGCGTAACACGCCGTTCTCTTTCATAAGATCATCCAGATCTTCAAGCCTCTCCATATCCATCAGACAGCGATCCACAATTTGTTCATCTGCAAGTGGACTCCAGAGCGCATCCACGTCTGTTCTCAATATCCTGGCAGCAATGATCAGCTTATTTCCCCTGCCGCCCTGCATGACTTGGTCGCGAAAAAGCCTTTCGATCTGCCCGGACAATTCTATCTGCGTCTTCTCGTCGGCCATCTTCGGCGCATAACCGGATGCGGAAAAAAGTCTGTAGAAGAATGAATCAATCGTCGAATAGCCGACGCGGCCGGCTTCCATAATCAGACCGAGCCTGTCCAGGAGGAGCATCCCTTGTTTTAATGCGATCTTTTCCATGATGCGGGAGCGCATCTCGGCCGTGGCGGCACGTGTAAATGTCAGCGCCGAGATGAATTTCCCCCGGGCGGATATCCTGTTAAACACCTCGTCGGTGAGCCTTGTTGTTTTCCCCGAACCGGCCGACGCTTTCAGAAGGATGCTTTGCATCAGTTATTCCCCCGTGAAGCCTTATAATAGCCTTCCTGGCCGCACAATGACTGAAACAGGCAATATTCGCACTCCGAAGAGTCATGTTTCGGCGCAAGCTCACTTCCCCCGATGATGGCGTCAAGACGGTCCTTGATGGCGGACATCAGCTCCTCCGCTCGGGCGCCCGCCTCCTCCGGAAGCGCCATAACCCGGTCTTGTGAGGTTTCTTTCAGGAAATAAAAAAGGGCGCCATCGACGCCTCGAATAAAATGCCGATAGATCATCAGCTGCGCCGCGGGATGCAGAATGCCTTTGTCTTTAAAGCGCTCCAGCACGGTTGTTCTTGCAGGCAGACTAAATCTGCTTTTCCTTTTTGAATATTTGAAATCGATCACCTCGGTGCGCCCTGCTATCCTGGCCACCCGGTCCGACCGTCCGGTTATCTTATAGCACCCGGCGATCGTGCCGCTGAAGGTCTCCTCGCAGGATACGGCATTGTCGGCAAAGATGATTTGCCGGCCCGACGCCCGTTCGTCTTCGTCTATTTCCTGAAGCAGGATTTTAGCGTTCAGCCTGTGGATATTGATCCCTTCCCTGTCTCTTAATTCTGCGTTTTCATCACTTTCCCAGAGCTCATCAAAAAGCCCCTCCCAGTTATTCAGCCGGTCCTTCCGGCCGGTTGAAAGCTGTTGAAGAAATTGGTGAATGAAAGTTCCCATCTGCATGTTTATTTTTTCATCATCAGCCATAAACGACGGAGGCTCCATTTTGAGAACATATTGATGGTAAAACAAAAACGGACACGCCAGAATCTTTAAAAGACTTGAAAAAGAATAGGTAAAGTCTTTAAGCCTCTTCCTCAGATGATCATCAATGGGTATCACGGGGTTGTTACGGTTTTGACTTTCCGTCAGCGTTTCTTGAAATGCCGTCGCAGTAACCGGTTTC
>Ga0351890_10085_pt1 | contig 35672 bp, 33 predicted proteins | sample TotcelFGM3001M15_FD_206743 | JGI IMG/M metagenome (GOLD analysis project Ga0351890, IMG submission 206743) | Enriched cells from coal bed in the Powder River Basin, Montana, United States - Total cells FGM rep3 HSBNCT.FGM.300.1.M15 ...
AACAGCAATGCCGATGTGATAGAGTGAAAGCGGATTCGCATCAGTCCGCTGAAATTCGTGGAAGATACAGCCAGCGGTAAAACGTCCTGGCGAGCTGATATATCCCCACGGATATTCAAAATAAGGTATTGAAATTAATAAGTTTCTTTGATCAAATAGCTCATCCAAAAAAAAAGATGAGTGAACAGATTATGACAATAGACAAATTTTTGAGAGCCCATTTAAGGAAGGAATGTGAATCGATATACGCAACGCGACTCGATGCCATCATGGATGTAGCAATGGCTTTACAAAAGAGTCATGATCTCTGCCTCACCCGGATGTGAAGGAAATTATCAGGAGAAACGAGTCTTAAGCATAAGATAAAAAAAGTCGACCGTTTGGAGGGTAATAAATATGTACATAATGAATTGCATACAATTTATGAAGGCCTATCTAGCTATGTGATGTCTTTAGTTTCTCAAGTCAAAAGCGTTCCTATTGTGGTTGATTTATGTTTTGTAAAAGATGATGGTGCATTGCAAATGCTAAGTGCTGAGATAGCGACTAAAGGAAGAACAGTGCCTCTTTATCGAGAAGTATTTGAAGCGGGTTCATTAAAAGGCAGAGCAGAGAGTTTTTTAAAAAATTTATCCCAGTGTATTCCTGTGGGAAGAGAAGTGGTTGTGATTATGGATGCGGGTTTTTTTGAGGATTGGTTTAAAGAAATCGAGTTATTAAAGTGGCATTGGATAGGTCGAGTACGGCAAGGAAGGTCACTTAAATTTGTGGAGAAAACGCAGTGGATAACAGTAAAAGAATTGATAAGTGAAGTAGGCACTGCGACAAAGAATTACAAAGAGGTGTTGTTAACTAAAACCCATCAGCATGCTTGTAGAATAATCACAACGAATAAAAAGGCTATCAATAAGAAAAGGAAAGAAACAGCTGGTTTAAAGAAGAATCGCAAAGTGGGGTCAGAAATGTACTTAAAAGCAGCGAAAGAACCATGGATATTAGCGACCAATTTACCAGACAGTTATAAAGCAGCGATGGTTATTAATTTTTATAAAAAAAGGATGCAAATAGAAGAGTCATTTCGGGATATGAAAAGCCACCAATATGGATTATGTGGGCGCTATATTCGAACGAGGAATGTAGACCGTTGGGGTGTAAAAATGTTGCTTGCTGCCATCGTTCAAATCATTTATTGGGTGATAGGCATTATCGGACATCAGCAAGGGATGCAAAAATATTTTCAAGCGAACACGATGAAAGATAAAAAGGTCTTTTCTAATTTTACCTTGGGACAATTAATCATAGAACACGATAAATTAGCTGATCTTAAAATTGACTATCGAAATTTACCGAAAATTATTCAATCGGAATTAGCTAATGCATAAATTCCGTGGGGATACATCAGCTCGGGATGACAGCTGGATAAAGCTAAAAGACACTTACAAAAAAATAGCACATCTAAAATGCATGCGATCAAACATCGAAATACTACCAGGATTTAAAATGAACAACTCACGAGAAATTGCTGAAAATTTGCTCGATGTTTTTTGTGAGAAATATAACACGATGATTTTTTCTCAAATAGAAATTCTTAAAGAATATCAAACCAATAGATTTGATGAAAGTAACGAGTTTGTACTATTCATTGCAAAAAATAAAGATGCTTTGCTTACTGCGCTAGAAGGCTCAGAAAACAAAGATTATTTAATTAGAAACCTTGAAAATATTTTTTTCTCTCAAATTTATCAACATAATCAATATATCGAACTGCCAAAAAATTATCATAAAAAAATTAAAGATTTATATGAGTTACTTACCAATACTATAATAACCCTTTTAAAGAAAAGATCTATTTCAAACCAAATTTTAATCATGCTTTCTGAATTACTATCTGAACATTATACGCTTCTACTCGATACCCTGGTGTATTTTAGTAAACTAATGAACGAAGATGATTTTAATATAAATATTGCTTCTGATAGCGTTATTTGTAGTGAATATTCAGCAGAATTTCAAATAAAGCTGTTGGGTTTAGATGTTGCTAATTTAAAAGAACCTATTCTTGATCTAGGTTGTGGAAAACATATGAATTTGGTTAAATTTCTTAAAGATCTTGGTTACGAAGTTTTTGGGCTAGATCGTAATGCTGTTAGTAAAGAAGATAATTTAATAGCATCAGGTTGGTTTGATTACAAATTTAAAAAGAATTTTTGGGGAACGATACTTTCGCAAATGGCTTTTTCTAACCATTTTATTTTTAATCATTTTTATTTATATGGTAAACCTGAATTGTATGCCAAACTTTATATGTCGATATTGGCTTCCTTAAAAGTACATGGCAGCTTTTACTACTCACCAGGGTTGCCCTTTATAGAAGAACATCTACCGAAAGAAAATTATCAAATTACTCGAAATAAAATAGACAATTTGCTAGAGAAAAAAAATCAAAACTTTGATGATCTCTACTTATATTCAGTTAGAATTTTTAAAAAACTTGATCTTGATGTCTAAGGTTGATGAGCTTGTGAAGTCAACAAGAATTTGATGAGCCCCATTTTAAAAGCATACTGGAACAAGCTTTCAGTTTTTAATCGCTACCTGTAGTATCATTATCAAGCTCTGAAGTATAAGGCGGTGAAGGTTCATACTGAAGACGACTACGTGTTTTTCTAGCTTGATTTTTTCCCCACAACTGCCCTACTAGCCAAAGAGACATATCAATCCCGCCAGATACACCTGCAGAAGTCACTAAGTTACCATCTTTAACAAAACTCACCTTACTAATAACTTCAGAAACCTTACCGCGTGATTCTAACGTTTCCACAAAAGCATGATAAGTGGTAACTCGTTTACCAACAGCAAATCCGGCAACTTCCAATAGCAATACACCAGTGCAAACACTCGTAATGTAGCGTGAATCTTTAGTGACCTCTTTAATCCAATTGATGACTTTTGTATCGTTAATTTCTTGGCGAGTACCAAGACCCCCGGGGATAATAAGCAAATCAAGATTTTTGACTTCATCAATACTCTTATGTGCCATGACAGTTAACCCGGTATCTGTATGTACAGACTTACCATCTTTGGTAATCATCATAACCTCGATGTTATTTACGTCTTTTGCAGCGTAACTAAAGACATCCCAAGGGCCCACTGCATCCAATGCAGTAAATTCATTAAAAAGATAAATTCCGATATTAAAGGTCATTTAATGCCTCTTAATCATCAATAAAGATAGTTTATTATTATACAATATGTATGGCATAAATTCAGGGTTAGGTAGTTAGTTATTACTACGTTCTTCCTGGTTTGCAATTTCAATTTTGAGCTAATATTGAACATATTAGCGCCGGAAAAATCATGAGGTTAGTCTGAAGCAGGTAATTTCAAAGCCCCTAGTGTTTTTGGTTGGTTGGCGCTGGTGGTTGCATCTGCTTATTTGTTATGAAATTTAATCAATAGTTACGCTGTGCTATTTATGAATGAAAATATGTTGACAATATTAAGCCTGGCACTATTTCTTGTTGGTTCTGAGGCAATGATTGGCTTCGCATGGTTAGGTTATTTAAATTTATTGGTTATAATCATTCCTGCTTATTTAACTATTTTTGGCATGGGCTTTATCTATCCAAACTGTACTGCTGGAGCATTATTACCTTTTGCTCACATGGCAAGTACTGCAGGGCATTGTTAGGATGTTTGCAAATGTTAGGGTGCTTGCTAGTAGTTTTATCGTCACCCTGCGACAATAACACAGTGGCCACTTGCTTTTGTGTTGTTGAGTATCGCTGGGTAACCAGTTTTATTTTTATTATTTTTACTTGGCGAGGTTATCCAGAAGAACAACGTGAGTCTAGCCAAGCTCTGGATACCAAAACAGGCGTCCTCTTTGTGACTCTGTACTCCCAATATTATGTTCAATTACAATTAAAATAATCTCATGCATCTACTTCTTCCTTCTGAAAAAAAATTGCGTAAAATCATCCATGTGGATATGGATTGTTTTTATGCAGCTATTGAAATCCGTGACCATCCGTCTCTTGTTGATAAACCCGTTGCTGTTGGTGGCTCTCCCGATAAACGTGGAGTTATTTGCACGTGCAACTACATCGCACGTCAGTATGGCATTCATGCAGCAATGGCAACAGCAACTGCTTATCGGCATTGCAGTAATTTAATTGTTTTACCTGTCAACATGGATAAATATCGCGCAACAGCCAAACAAATTCATAACATCTTCCATGAGTTCACTGCTTTAGTAGAACCACTTGCTCTTGATGAGGCATACCTCGATGTTACAGATTCTCTTCACCACCACGGAAGTGCCACTTTAATTGCCAAAGCAATACGTGACCGAATTTGGGAAACAGAAAAACTCACTGCATCAGCCGGTGTTGCTTCTAACAAATTTTTAGCAAAAATAGCTAGCGGTTGGAACAAACCTAATGGCTTATTCATCATTCACCCCAATGATATTGAATCTTTTCTCAAAACGTTGCCAGTAGACGAATTATATGGTGTGGGTAAAATCACAGCAGAAAAACTACATAATATGAATTTAAAAACTTGTGCTGATTTAGAAAAAGTATCCCTATCAGAGTTAACCCATTTATTTGGCAAGTTAGGCCGACATCTTTATGAACAATGCCGAGGGTTAGATAACCGCCAAGTTGAACCTAATCGAATACGTAAATCTCTCAGCGTTGAGAGTACATTTCCTCAAGATATAAACGATACAAAAGCTTGTCTAAATATCATAAATGAACTTTATGGCAAGCTCATGGCACGCATTCAAGAATCTGCTGCTAATCTCTCAGTAAAAAATCAATATATCAAAATCAAATTTAACGATTTCAAGCTAACAACGTCAGAAATAACAAGTCATCAAATAAATTTGGAATGCTATATTACATTATTTCACGAATTGTATGCGCAACGAAAAAAGCCTATTCGTTTATTAGGCTTAGGCGTGCATTTTCAACAGCAGACACCTGAGCATTTTTTGCAACAATCCCTGTTTTAAAGAATAACCGCAATGTTCCATGAGTTGTCAAGGGTATCCTAATAGCTAATAAAATCCATTTGGTTAGACTAGTGCGCTTTATATAGTCAACACAACGGAAAAATAGCTATGAAAGTAACCACCATTATAATGCAAGATGGCGTTAAAACGTGATGCGTATTAGATGATAACAATGCACTATACAACCTATCTTTCAGTACCTTAATTACCTATTTAATACTCAACGTAGCCCAAATACCCTTCGCGCTTATGCTCATCATCTAAAACATTTCTGGGAATATCTATCAGATAATAAATTACATTGGTCAAGAATAAAATTAGCTCAACTAGCAGGATTTATTCTATGGCTGAGAATACCATGCAAAAATGTAATAGTTATTCATCAAGCTGTATCGAAGCGGACAGAAAGCAGTATTAATGCTGCACTTGCTGCTGTGGCTGCTTTTTATAAGTTTCACGAACAGGTTGGTAACGTCCCTAACTTGAATCTGTACACTTCTAAGATTGCAATGAACTTGCAGATATCAATTCAGAATATGTTTTCGTATGCCTAAAAGGAAAAAAGCGAGGACAGTCATTGCGCTACACTGCTATTCAAGATTTATTCATGCGATTGAGTAAAATAGTCGGCCAGAAAGTTACGCCGCATAGGATGCGACATACCCATGCCACAGAGTTAATTCGACAAGGCTGGGATATGGCGCTAGTACAAAAACGTTTAGGACACTTGAGTATACAAACTACCGTTAATACGTATACACATCTTTCAAACCAGGATCTCAAAAATGCGCTCAAAACGCATGGAATAAGGAGTTTGGCCAATGAAGTCACTAAAAATTGAAGCTATTATAGAAAATGTTTATAAAAACCCACGCGAATTAGAGTACGAAAAAAATATCTGGAAACTTAGTGCTGTAGGTATCAAAGCTCCTCCTTATATAAACGCACAAAAAATTTCTTTTCTTCGATTCAACCCCCTGTGGCTAGTCAATTAACTAAAAAATTTATTCGATTTCAATCAACAACACGTGCCTATTATTCCTTATAACAGTATTTGAGAGCGATTAGCCATTTTTCAAAATTTTTAGAACGATATAAATGCCCTATTCAGCCACAGGATATGACAATGGTTTATGCCCATTTACATGACGGCACTATGAAAGCCGAATTTGCTACATTCCAAGGAAAAATGGTTGATAGTACAGGGCGAATTATTACTACTGCTCAAGATGTAGATATTCCAACTGATCTCAAATGGTTAAAACGTAATGTGTTAGCAGGAACTACCTAATGGGTATTGTGGCTTACCTATTCAACAAGGTGGTTGTCCTCATGCCAATGCCTGTTTAAGTTGCAGTCATTTTAGGACAAGTCCTCAATTTTTAGCTCAACATAAATGCCAATTAGAGGAAACGAAGAGAATTTTGGCTGCAGCTGAATAAAATGGTTGGACTCGGCTAATTGAAATGAAAAAAAAAATAAATGATAACTTTGAAGCAGTGATTACAGCATGGGATAAGAGTTGAGATTGTTCCACATAGAACACCTTATTTTCATATACAATCAAAGGTTATGAAGTGAAATACACACCTCAGAGAGCAATAGAGACGATACGTTGTCTTGAGGTAGTAGAAAAATCGATCCTAGGAATTAAAAATCTATAAATACCCTTGATAACATGGGGAACATTGCGGCAGTTTTCCTTTGCTTCACGCCTATCCCTCGATAAAAATTCGTGGGGATACATCAGCTCGGGATGACAGCGAAAGAAAGATGATGTTCATGTGTGAATATAATTATTATAATCGTATTATCATTAATATCATTTAATTATTCTTACTTGACTTTATGGTACCTTCGTCTATGTTTAATTACACTACTTGCTGCAGGTAGTTTTAAATTTCTTATCAGTGAGCTTCACTAAATAATAACAATCCAATATAGATTTTTTATGAGCGATTCCTGCTTTACAATTTACTGCTAATAACTATCCTAGTTTATTCGTTGAGATTTACACACTGAATGCGATTGTAATGATTATAATCGTATTATCATTAATATCATTTTATTATTCTCACTTGGCTTTATGGTATCTTTGTCTATGCTTCATTACTCTTGCAGCAATGCTGCCTAATTCCACATTAGCAAACTTCATTAAACAATATGGGCTTTTCATTTAGCTCATTTCTGGCAATAGATCCTATACGAGGGTGTCTTCCAATTCTACGATGCTAGAGTGTTGATTTTCGATGACGTCATTTCCGCTAGCACAGCAAAGAGCAATCAGAACTAGCTATCAAGCGGGAATCTAGAGCTTTGTGCAAACAGTACTTCGATTTGAGCAGAGTTATGGATTCCCGCTTGCACGCTTTATGTCCTTACCAAGGATGTGCTGGCGGGAATGACGCCATCGAAAATCAACACTTTCCGTCGTAGCCTAGCGAATTTGAAGACACCCTCTAAAACCTAAAATAAACCCATGATAGCTGGTCAAAAAATGTTGCGCAATCAACTCCCAGCTAAAAGCCAACTGGGATAGGGTTGGATACTAGTCAATGAGTTTTGTGAAATGTTTTTCAAAATTAGTGGCAGAGTTTATATTCTTGCATGAAATCTAACTTACTGTTTTTACAAACCTCTAATTTACCAGTGAGATTTACACACTGAATACGATTAAAATGATATTATTATTAATATCATTTTATTATTATCTGATTTATAGTTATCTTTTAAGCGTAATTGCTCTACTTGCTAGCTTATTAATGCAACTTACCCACTGAATACGATTGTAATGATTATAATCGTATTATCATTAATATGATTTAATTATTCTTACTTGCTCCATGGCCTTCCACGCTTAAGTTGTTCTATTTGTAGCATGGTATTTTCAAATTCCGCATCAGTCAATTTTGACAAACAAAGTAAACCTGCTCTCACAATTTCTGATTTAGTAATATTAGTTTGCAGACTTATAACAGCTCTTTTCATTGATGTTACCAGCAAATTATAGTCCTCTTCGGGCATAGTAAACCCTTGGCGAATAATTTTCCCATTTCCATCCTTTCCTTCCTCATCGCTTGATTGACTGTGATTTGTAACTTCTTTACTAGAATTTGAAGAAGTTTTTATTTTCAGTTGACTTTGAGGCTCTAAAAGTTGACTAATACTGCTTACTCGTTCTTTTTGTTCCGATTCATTTGCTCGGTCAACAAGTCCATTAAATTGTTTTTTAGCCATTATTTGTTCCTCTTAATTCGATGAACAAGTTCTTCTGCAAGAGCTTTATATTCTTTTGCAGTTTTATGTCCTGGTGCGTAATCACTAACCGATTGCTGACAGGTTGGACTTTCAACTACCGTAACACTGTTACTTATTTTTACCTTGAAAATAAGCTCTCCATATTTATGTCTGATTTGCTCTTCAATTGAATCACAAAGCGTAATTTTTTGCCCAGGAACTCTATTCAAAATAACTCCAAGAATTTTTAAGTTAGGATTGAGACGAGGATGTGTTACTTTTTCCACCATTTTTAGCGCTTCTTTTAAGGCATCAATTGCAAAATATTCTGGAAGAATTGGTATAACCGCATAATCTGCTGATAACAAACCGCCTGTAAGTAAATGTCCTATTGCAGTAAGACAATCGATAATTATAAAATTATAATCCTTTTTATAAAATTTTATGCTTTCTTCAAGGTTATAAATAATTTCAAAGCTTTCATCGAGTATTTTTGCAAGTTCACGATTTGAACCTATTAAATCTAAGTTTTTTTTGATTGGAATTGGTGTCGGGAGGGTAAAACCATCTTTCTGGTTGTTATAAAAATATAAGTCTTTAATATGAGCTTTTATCTCATCTTTAGTTCCCAATGAAGCTATAGTTAAATTACCCTGAGGATCGTTATCAATTAAACAAGTTTTAAACCCCATCGTTGCAAGTTCATGTCCCAGATTAAAAGCGTTTGTTGTCTTCCCAACCCCGCCTTTATTGTTTGCAACTACAATCACCATACCGTCCATCATAAGCACCCCTCAAAGGCATAATCGTGTGAAATAAATAATTTTAAAAATTATTATTTTATTTAAATAGTTTAAATTATTATACTATACGATCAATATAACTATTATTTAACTTCATGATTATATTTATAATTAATTTTCACCCATTCATTTAACGCCTACAATGTTATTTTCTCAAAGAAGCAATTAATAGTAATACAATTAATATAATTAAATCAATATAATTATTATTAACAATAAATACCGTTTGTTGACAATTCGCCAGTTTGATCCTAACGCACTGATTTTGCGATAGACTCAAATAAGCAATGAAATAGATTGAGAGGGTGTTTGTAAATTCGTTAAGGTGAGACAAAACTTATTGATTTTTGAGTGCCTGGATTCCAGCTAACAACACGCTGGGACATGGTTTTTAGCGAATACAATGAGCACAAAGTACAGAAAATCAATAAAATCTGGCCAATGTAGTAGAATTGTCAATAGATCAATAAGATTTTCTTTGTAATTCAAATTAACACCCTCAATAATGTTGTTGTTTATTAATAAATAACAACAACAATTTTACTTTATTTTATACTCATATAAGTTTTTGAAAAATAATAATAATTTTAATGGAACTATGACGTATACCCTGTATAAGATGACAAAAACCATGTCTATATGACATTTCCCCTGTACAACATGACAAAAAGCCTGCGTCCATGACATTTCCCCTGGAAAATATGACAACAACCCTGCCTCTTTTTAAAGGTAGAGTACGCAATATGTTGGGATGTTAAATTAAATTTATTTCCAGAGTTTACCGTGGGGATTTTTATTTTGTCCAAAACAGATTGTAGCGATGATCAAAAATCTGAATTAGAACTTAGGTTAAATAGCTGGTAAATAGGAAATTAAGTTAAAAATGACAATTACCCTGTAATTAATATACCTCAGGGTTTGCCGTAGCTTTGTTAAATAATAGACAAAACCATAAAAAGAAGAAAAGCGGTGTTAATTTCTTAGGTTTGATTATTTAAAAAATTATAGTAACTCCCAACTGTTATCGCGAGCAGATGATCCCCAGTGCTTTTCTGGGGGAGAGGGGAATGCCTATATAAAAGTCCGTGGGGATATATCTGCTCGCGATGAAGCGGAAGAAGTGGGTGTATCCATAGATGAATATGATATCAAAGGAATAATCAGGCTTTTCCTGAGAGTCTGGGGAGTGACTAAATTAGGAATGAAAACAAAACCAGGGGTAAAAATGACATTTGCCCTGGCAAATTCTTTGATCCAGCTTCGACAGTGAAATATGACAAATGCCCTGTGTTAGGTGAATAGGAAGATACATACGAAGAAAAATGGGTATTAATTTTGATGCATAATCTTCTGAAAACTAAAGTAGTATCAAATAAAAGGACAATTACCCTGTTAAATCATCTAAACATGACAATTTCCCTGTGGTTAAAAAATAAGTGCCCTTCCATAATATGACTCGGCAGACAATAGGGAGGGCATTAAAATGACAATGACCCTGTGTGAAACGTAAGCTTTCCCTATAAAGAAATATGACAATTGTCCTGTGGTCAGTTAAACGATTAAAAATGACAATTACCCTGTTAAGAAATTGAAAAAGTAATATACAAATAACCTGGTTTGCCACGGATATTTTTTTTTGATTTTGCAAGAAATTTAATAGTTAGGAAAATTAACCCACTGAAAGCTAGGTTTGATAATGGAGAATCACTCTGATAGCTACAAACAAAGATGAATAGAGCCATAAATAAAATATGACAATTCCCCTGTGACCAATTATGAAAGATAAGATTTTAGATGAGAGGGTGAGTATTTAGGCATACGCTGGAGACCAAGGTAAGATAGCAAAAATAAAATGGACTAAGAAAATATGACAATTCCCCTGTGATATTTTTTTGAGTAAAAGTAAATTGTTTTTAAGTAGTGTATGGCGTTCAAAAAATTACAAATAATTAAGGACTGTTGACAATTCTATTATGCTGGCCATAACTCATTGATTTTTTGTGCTCCGCTGCTCATTTACTCGCATGTAAACCATGTCCCAGCATGTTTTTAGCTGGGATGCGCTGTGGTTGCTCAAAAGCTTGTCCCTGCATGTTTTAAGCAGGGATCAATGAATTCTGTCTTAGCCTAGCGAATTGTTAACAGTCCCTAGGTTGTTTCCTCATAAAGGTTTTAAAATGACAAATCATTAAAAAGACATCTTGGTATGTTTGTCATTTTTAGGTATGATGCTTTATTCAGAGTATACCTCCAGACTAAGACTTATTGCCGAGGTATACAAATAATAAAATTGTAGGGTTAAAAAAATTATAAATAAGCCATGAATATACAAAGTAAGAATGTGATAATAAAAAGTAATCGTCTCATTGAAGCAGGTTATAAGCTTTCATTACAAGAACAACGGGTTATACTTTATTGCATTGCTAAAATAAATTCAAAGGACAAACTAGAAAATAAAACTTTTCGAATTTCAGCTCAGGAGTATGCTGATACTTTCGATATAAAATTAAATAATGCCTATAAAGAGTTAAAACAAGTGATTGACAATCTCTATAGTCGAAGCATTAAATTATACGACAGGGAGGAAAATATCGAAGCTGAGATCCGTTGGATTCAGGATAAATATTACTTCAATAATGAGGGTTTAGCGCAAATAACTCTTACTTCTGGGGTTGCTCCATTGCTGAGTGAATTGCAATCCTATTTTACCAGCTACGATCTAGAAAATATAGCAGGAATGAGAAGTATATATGCAATTCGGTTATATGAGCTTTTTAAACAATTTGGATCTATTGGCAGGAGAAAACTGAAAATAGATTGGTTAAAAGAAAGGTTGCATATTTCTGAGATTTATTCAGCTTTTGCTGATTTAAAAAAAAGAGTTATTGAGCCGGCGTTAAAAGAAATAAATCAACATTCGGATTTAACAGTAGCTTATAAACCCATTAAACAATCAAGAAAAGTAGTCGAAATCGAATTTTCTTTTTCAAAAAAAGAAAAAAGTTTGCAGATAGAAAAATTAGTAGGCCATGAAAAAGATAAAAAAGCCAATGTAGACTTATTAAAAGAATTAATGCACTTAGGAATTACAGAAAAGCAAGGATACAAACTTGTAGGAGAATATGGAGAAGAAAAAGTACAAAAAGGAATTAATATAACCAATCATAATTTGGAAAAAAATTTAATAAAAAAAAGTGTGTCTGGATTTCTTATTAATGCAATCAAAAATGATTATACTTCGTATGAAATAAACAAAACAAAAGAAAGTCTAAATAAAACAGATAAATTGAAAAAAATTGAAGAAATAAACTTAAATCTAGAAGATTTTTCAAAGATGTACGATAAATTTATTCTTAATTATGTTGAGCAAAAAATAAATAATTTTTCTCTTCAAAGGAAGAAAGAGTATATTAAGCTTTTTTTAGAGCAGGCTGATGATTATACATTAGGTAAATATCACCGAGGAGGTCTTGAGAATAGAACTGTATATGTCATGTTTTTAAGTTTTATGAAAACACAAATTGATATTCCCTCAAAACAAAGTTTTTTTATTGAAAATGGAATTGCGGTAGAAAACCTTTTATCAGAACTTGATGTTTTGCAACAAGCAAATTCCTAAGTTAAATCCTTGTCATTTTGTATCTATCCAGAAAAAAAATAAAATTTAGAACAAACAGGCAATTTTGAGGTAAGGTTGAATAAGTTGTGAGCAAAAACTGGAGTTTACATAGGTAAATGAGCACTTTTTGCGATATTTTTTTCAAAATTGACCAAAAGTGCCGGTTTTTAACTAATGCTGAATAGTTACGTAATTTTTAGATAATTATCTGTAGATGTGAGCATAATTGGGAAAGGAATTTTTATAATGCGCATGTTATATAGGCTTATTTTTTTGATAGGGTGCCTTTTTTTTTCGCCTATTTATTTTGCATACGCAAAGACATTAACAAATAATCATATTCCAACAAAGAAAAACGGTAAGTTTATTCCTGATCCTTTTGAGACCAAAACTACATCTGATGACAATAAGGATCCCCCGCGGCGGGCTAAGCCGGTGCCCTTGGATTCCGTGTTTCCCAGTTCTGAATATCTTGGCCCACTTATTGGCGTTCCCAATACTGATCCAATATATCCTTTGACTAAAACGTTATGGAATAATTTTCCGATACTGAAAAAAAACGATATCAGGATATATGGTTGGATTAACCCTTCTTATAACCGCAGTTCCTCCACTAATTCGAATGCACCTATGGCTTATGATGTTGTGCCTAACAATGTTAAACTTAATGAATTTGTACTACGGATTGAGCGCAACCTTGATACGGTCCAAACGGATCACATCGATTGGGGTTTTCGCTTAACTAATCTGTATGGTATGGACTATCGTTATACCATTGTACAAGGAATTTTAAGTAACCAACTATTAGAACACAACTATTTGTATGGATACGATCCAGTAGAAGCTTATGGTCAAGTCTACTTTCCTTCGATTGCGCAAGGGATGGTTGTAACATTGGGACGTTATTTTTCACCTCCAGATATTGAATCGCAGTTAGCCCCTGATAATTACTTATTTACGCATTCATTGATGTCTTCTTTTGACCAGGGAACTCAAACGGGAATTAACACCGCGATCAAGTTCAATGACCAATGGACAGTTGTGCTAGGTGTATATACTGGTGGTGATGTTGCGCCTTGGGCGTCTGGTAAGCATATTCCAACTGGGGAAGCGCTGGTTCGTTGGGTGTCTCATGATAACAATGATTCTATTTTTGGGGGCATCGATTCTTTCAATGACGCATATTTCAAAGGGAATCATGACAATCTACAACAATTTAATGTTGTATGGGCGCATCGATTTACCAAAAGCATTCATACCGCAACGGAGATGTATTATATATATGAGTTTGATTCGGTCATTGGTGGAACATGTAATTTTGGTCCAGAGAAATACGGAGCAGGTGGCGGTTGTGGTGAGCCTATACCAGGAAAATCTCAGTCATTAGGTGCAGTTAATCTTACAGAATTTAAAATTTCAGATAAAGACTTTTTATCTCTTCGCACTGATTATCTTGATGATGTTAAAGGTGCAGCAACGGGGTTTGCTACACAGTACATGAGTTATACGATCGGACTTTCTCATCAATTTTGGGATTTGTTCCGAATACGTCCTGAAGTTAGGTATGAATTTGCCTTTAAGACGATGCCTTATGCGAATGGTACACGGGCGCATCAGACAACTTTTGGAATAGATAGTATTTTGCGATTTTAAATAATTATCTTTGCAGCAAGCACGGGGGTAACTTTATGATCACCCATGTTATAAATTTGATTGAGGGCAATATCGCAAGTTTAGTATTTAGAGCGGTCTCAATTGGAATTTTTTTTTTAATCCACTATAGTTAAGCAAATATCTTTCCTAAAAATAAGAATATATTTTATGCATAAAAACCTTAGCCATGTTTTTGGGGGCCGTAGTAGTCTTCGCAATAAGATCACTAGCATATATAGCGTGTTAATTATTGGTAACATATTAATCTGGCTATGGGCTTTTAATTCTCTACACGCTTACCCTCTATTATTTAGCACGGCTGTGCTTGCTTATACGTTTGGTTTACGCCATGCTGTAGATGCTGATCACATTGCTGCCATTGATAATGTCACACGCAAATTGATGCAAGAAGGAAAACGGCCAATATCAGTCGGATTGTTTTTTTCTTTAGGCCATTCTACGGTAGTTGTGCTTGCCTCGGTTTTTGTCGCACTTGCCACTACAAAACTAATGCATAGTAACTTAACGGGATGGCATGAGTTTGGAACGGTGATTTGTACCTCTATTTCTGCTTTATTTTTATTAATAATTGCCATCATCAATTTGTTAATATTTTTTTCTATCTATCAAATTTTTCAAAAGGTTCGCCAAGGCAAACAGTATCATGAGGAAGACCTCGATACACTGGCTAATAACCGTGGGTTTTTAACGAGATATTTCCGCTTTCTTTTTAAAGTGATTACAAAAAGTTGGCATATGTATCCTCTAGGTTTCTTATTTGGTCTTGGTTTTGATACAGCAACAGAAATAGCCCTGCTTGGCATCACTGCATCGCAAACATTGCATGGTTTATCCATCTGGTCGATCTTAATTTTCCCTGCGTTATTCACTGCAGGCATGACACTTATTGATACTACTGATGGCATTATTATGTTGGGTGCATACGGTTGGGCTTTCATGAAACCCATACGCAAACTTTATTACAATTTAACGATTACCTTTGTATCAGTTGTTATCGCCTTATTTGTAGGTAGCGTAGAAGCGTTGGGTTTAATTGCAGATAAAATTGCAGCCACCGGCCCTCTATGGAACGTGATTAAAGAATTGAACAATCATTTTGGTACCGTAGGCTACATGATTATTATCATTTTCATTGTAAGTTGGCTTTTTTCAATCGTTATCTATAAGTTTATGCGCTTTGATAAATTAGAACATCTGCACAATCTTGATAAAGGCCAAGAATTACCAACGTTTACAGCAAAAAAAACTGTGTGACTTATACTAAAATTGATGTAGTTCAAAATACAAGGGAGATTTTAATGTCAACAAAAGCATCAAGCAATTATTCTGCACTATTAGAGGCGATTAGAGCGCATGCGCCGGGAGTGCACAAGGAAGCAGATATACCACTTAAGATTTCTAAAAAGCAGGCTGAAGCAGTGCTTCATGTTGTCCACGATGTGGGAGGACAACCTGATGGTCCGCTAGATAAATCGCTTCACAAGGTGGCTCTTTGGGAAAAACGAACTCACTGCACAGCGGAGTGCTTAGCCTGGCGTGGGCATTGGGTTGCCGAAGAAAGGCGTAGGCGGGAGAATGACCTTGGCGAAGTCATTTATTTTGGAACCCCATACTATGCACGATGGCTGCTCGCTACTGCCAAAATGCTCCTCGATAAAGGTCACATTACCCCAGATGAGTTGATCGCTAAAATGGAAGAAGTTCGTCAGCGAGAGGAGGGCTCGTCATGAATAAATTCAATGTTGGAGATATAGTAACTGTATGCGATTTACCTTCTCTTTTTCACACTCGAACCCAAGGATACACCCGAGGCCATACAGGTGAGGTAGTGATGTTGCGGCCGGTCTGGGTTATCCCTGAAGACGAAGCGTGGGGTCGTTATGAAGGCAGGGCAGAACGTTTTTACATGGTTCGTTTTAAGTTAAACGACTTGTGGGATGATTATGGTGGCAGTCCAATCGATACATTGGAAACTGAGTTCTCGGAGCGCTGGCTTGAGCATGCAGAATCAAAGAAATAATTTAGAAGGAGATGGTTAAATGAGTACACACGAACATCATGAACATAAGGATGCACACGCTGCCATCGAGGAACACGATGCGGCGCTTGAGTTTACAATTCTTGAGACTGCTATTCGTGAACTGGCAATTGCCAAAGGGTTGTTCTCAGCTGAGGATCATCGTCGATTTATGGAATGGTATGACAAACTTGGATCTACCGGTGGTTCGCGTGTAGTGGCACGAGCCTGGGTCGACCCTCAATTCAAGCAGCGGTTACTCACCGATGGCGTTGCAGCTTGTAAAGAGCTTGGTATCGACTGGTTGAAGCCAACGGGTTCAGGAACCCCAAGTGATTACACTCACCTAATAGTTTGTGAGAATACTCCGAAGTTACACAATACAATGGTCTGTACGTTATGTTCTTGTTACCCAAGACCTTTACTCGGTTTAGCTCCTGCATGGTATGAGCGACCGAATTATCGCCGTCGTTTAGTGCGATGGCCGCGCCAGGTCTTAGCTGAATTTGGCACTATTATTCCGGCTGACGTGGAGGTCCGTGTCCATGACTCGAATCAAAGAACGCGATTTATGATGATGCCTATGCGACCAAGCGGCACTGACGGTTGGAGTGAAGAAAAACTTGCTTCCATTGTTACGCGAGATACCATGATTGGCGTATCTGTTCCCAATATCAATTGGACTACTACGTCAGTACCAGGGGAATCAAAGGGCTAAGTTGGGTTTGTATAAGGTTCCTGCTTATTAAGAGAGTGTCTGCTAGTGCTCTTGAGGTCACTAGCAGACACTCTCTAAAGGCAGATTTTCATAACCTTAAACAAGGACATGGAGTATGTTTTAAAAATTCAGAATACTTTTGTTATGAACTTTTTTGTTGTCTTGCTGTGATCAACCAACGTTCCATAGTGGCTCTAAATTTGTTTTTTTCCAACGGCTTAATCAGACAGTCATCCATACCAGCTTCAAGGCAATTATCTTTAATACTTGTCCCAAAAGCAGTACAAGCAATAATGGGAATAGTTTTTCCGCCTAATAATTCTCTCATTTTCTGACATACTTCAGTGCCGGATATATCAGGCAAACCGATATCTAGTATCACAAGATCGTATTTTGGTGAAAAAAGCGCTAAAGCCTGTGCTCCGGTCACTGCTGTTGTCGTATTCTTATAGCCAAATCTTGCCAATAATAATTGAGTTGCCATTATGTTGATTAGATTATCTTCAACAAGAAGAATTTGAGACGAAGATAAATAATTAGCGGGTATATTACGTATTGACACTAAATTATCAGTAAAATTTAAACTGGGTGGTATAGGACAAAATTTTTTATTTCCCTGTCGTTTATTCAAGTTTATTCTCCTTTTCCTCACGGAAGATTTCTTAACCAGATTCCCCCAAAAGTATTACGTGTAATGCTTTTATAATAAGACTTGACCTTTATCTATACAATATATATACTACAAGTAGATATAAATTGTTATTTAATAGTTTTACATAATCTCTTGGGAAAATATACCCTGCCGATATTTAAATTACATTTCCCCCTTAAAAATCACATTTATTCAAAACTAGTCGGGAGAAATGTATATGCAAATAATTGAGGATGGTAAATTCAGGGAGAAAAGATACTAAAACGTTTACTTAATCGTATTGCAAGTTATATTGAATTTGGCACAAAATAAAATTTGTATTAAAAGTTAGTTTATCTTGCCAAGATGTATTTTCCTGGAGAGCAGTATGGATATTTTCTTCGTGGGAATATTAAAGTATTTTTGACGACAAAGGAAGTGGGTTATGAATGTGATTTTTGAAAAAAAGGATCAAAAAATGCTTGAACAAGAGTTGGAATCTTTACAAAATAAACTTAAACAAGTTGAGGCCGAGCGCGACAACTTGCTAAATAATGAGATTGAATACAAAAAAGCAATAATTAATTTAGAGCATTTAGAATCTATAGTAGCTAATATGCCCGGTTATATTTTTTGGAAAAATATCAATTCAGAATATATGGGCTGCAATAATAATTTAGCTAAAATTTTTGGTTTAAAAGATCGGCATGAGATTATTGGCAAAAAAGATTACGATTTCGAATGGGGGAAAGAAAACGCAGAACAATTTATAAAAAATGATCTAATAATAATGCAAACTGAGATTACTCAAATTACAGAATACCAGCTGCCAATAAGAAATTCAAATAATGAATTCATTACTATCCGCATTGATAAAATACCTCTCTATGATAATAAAAAAGAAGTGATTGGTGTGTTTGGCGTTGCATTTGATATCACTGATAAAGTTATTTTAGAAAAGAAATTAAAAATAGCCCAAGAGAAAGCTGAAAAATCCGGAAAAGAAATTATCTATAATTTAGAGTATATTATAGCCAATATGCCGGGATATATTTATTGGAAAAATTCTAATTCGGAATATATGGGTTGTAATAATAATTTAGCAAAAATATCTGGTTTAAATGATCGCTCAGAAATTTTAGGAAAGACTGACTTTGATTTTCCATGGGGTAAAGAAGAAGCTGATAAGTTTAGACAAGATGATCAATTAGTCATGCAGAATAAAGTGACATTAACTACTGAATATCAGTTGCCAATTAGAAATGCAGTGGGGGATTTTATATATGTTCGTACAGATAAAATGCCATTATATAATGAAAAGCATAATATTATTGGTGTCCTAGCCATTGCAGTTGACATTACCGAACAAAAAATTCTGGAAAAAAATCTCATTGCTGCAAAAGAAAAAGCGGAATTATTAAGCCAAGCAAAAACAGAATTTATACGCAATATGGAACATGATATAAGAACACCATTCGGTGGTATTTATACTATTGCAGCGATGCTTGAAGAAATGGAAACGGACAGTTCAAAAAAAAAATATCTTCATGCTATTTCTGCCTGTGCCAATGAGTTACTTACGTACTGTAATAATATAGTCGATTTTTCTAGAATTGAATCAGGAACACTTCCTTTTACAGAAATTAAATTTAATTTAAAAAAATTAATTGAAGGAATCATTATCTTAGAAAAACCACCAGCGAACGTAAAAAAATTAAAATTATTAATGGAATATCCTAGTGATATTCCTAACATTTTTGTTGGCGATCAATTTCGTATTCAAAGAATATTGATTAATTTAGCAAGTAATTCGGTCAAGTTCACTAATCAAGGATATGTTAAAATTGCTGTCAAGGCTGCCAAAATAAATATAAATAATATAATAATAAAAATTATTATTGAAGATACCGGAATTGGAATTACTAAAGAGAAACAATTGTATATTTATGAAAAATTTAATCGCCTTACTTCTTCAGCGAAAAGCTCATATAAAGGTTCAGGCTTGGGTTTGCCCATAGTTAAACAATTTATTGCAGAAGTTGATGGGGAAATTGATGTACATAGTGAATTAAACAAAGGAACTATTTTTATATGCACAATTCCTTTAAAAATACCGCTTATCGATGAAATTCCATTCGAGGATGAAGCTTATGAATGAAGGAGAAATAAGGGTGTTATTGGTGGAAGACAATCAATTTGCGCAGATGGCGGCAAAAATTGTGTTGACAAAAATATGTGACATAGTTGATTGCGCACTTACTAAAGAAGAAGCTATTAAGCATGTAATGTCTAACAAGTATGACATTATTTTTATGGACATTAGTTTAGGAGTGCCTGATATTGATGGGTTTATTGTGGCAAAGGAAATTAAAGAAAAGTCAAAAATAAATTGTGTAACACCTATTATAGCACTAACTGCACACTCGGGTACGGAATTCAAGGAAAAGTCTATAGAGATTGGGATGTGTGACTTTGTTGTTAAACCGTTGACAAAAAAGAGTGTACTGGAAGTTTTTGATAAATGTGTTCGTAAATAATTAAAGATTATTGACAATTAGCTAGGCGGAGACATAATTCATTGATCCCTGCTTAAAACATGCAGGGACAAGCTTTTGAGTACGGCAGCGCAGTTTACAATGAGCATCGGCGCACAAAAAATCAATGAGTTATGACCAGCAGCATAGTAGAATTGTCAACAGGCCCTAGAGAGAGGTTATTTAATTTATGCTATTTGCGTTTGTAAGAGTATTCATGATATGAGTCGCCCTATCTTTGATAACAATTGGCAAAAGAGAAAAATTTTACATAGTAATGAGTATCAACATAAAGCTTTTGAAGAAGTCAATGAACTTATTATAAAAGAACGTCAAGGGAAAAAAATTATTCTTATTGATGATATGGAACTTACAGAATTTATTTCTTGCTCTTATCTTGGTTTAGATCAGGATGAACGTGTTATTAGAGCAAGCGTAAATAATATTTATAAATGTGGTGTTACTTTTCCTGTAGCCAGAACTCGGGCTATAACACAAAGTTTTCTTATTTTAGAAGAGCTTTTAAATAAAATATTTTGTAACACGCATACAATTTTATTTCCTTCTCTTCATCTAGTGCACCTAGGATTACTACCTCTTTTAGGATCGGGCGAAATGCCAAGTTTTCCAATAAAAGACAATGGTCCATTATTTATCTTAGATAAACAAGTGCATGCTTCTATCCAAATTAATCGTGGTTTAATGGAACAATTTGGTGATGTCGTACTTGTTGATTTTCAATCACTAGAAGAACTTGGACACTATTTTGAATTAGCTGCAAGCACTAAGCGTTGTCCCATTGCTATTGCCGATAGTATCGGATCTATGGGAGGGATTAGTCCTCTTGGTCCTCTGTTAGAAATGGCAGAAGATTACAATGGCTATATTTATTTAGATGATGCGCATGGCACTTCTATTTTTGGTATTCATGGTTGTGGGTATGTATTAGAATATCTTAATCACAATTTACATCCAAGATTTATATTGACCTCATCTCTAGCCAAAGGATTTGGAGCCATTGCTGGGATTGTTGTTTTGCCCACTAAACAAGATGCAGACATGGTTAAACAATTCGCATCTACGTATATATTTGGTGGTCCACCTGCGCTTTCTATTATTGATTCAGCAATTGCTTCCGCGCACATTCATTTATCAAATGAAATATATCAATTACAAACAAAGCTTAGGGAAAACATTGCGTATTTTGACTCACTACAAAAAAATAGTATCAATTATCAAACTATATCGCCTATTCGTGGCATTTTAATTGGCGATGAATTTAGAGCAATTGATCATGCTTTGGCACTAAAAAAACGAGGATTTGCCGTAACCACTGCCATGTATCCGTCAGTGACAGAAGGTAAAAGTATGCTGAGAATTGCTCTTTCTGCAGCTCATACTAAAATGGAAATTGCGTCATTATGTGAGAATCTTAAACAAATATTAGACTCATCAGTAGTATCAGCGCTGTGTTAACCTGGCAATCTTTAGTCCAAAAATAACTAATAGCCCACCCAAAAACTTTAGTGGTTGCGTAAAGTAATTTACCTAAAAATAGTCTTACCCTTTTGTAAACAGGCGAGTAGTTATTTCTTTAATTGGATATTGAAAGTTACATAGAAAAGTGCAGCAATAATAAATTATTGTTCTGATTGGCGTGTTGCATAAACAATGATCCCACCAATATTTTTTTTCTCCATTTCATCTAATAAACGTACGTAACCATCATACATTGCATCACATAATTCTAGGTCGAATTGCTTAATAAGCTCATTTCGTTTATTGTTGAATTGATGTAATAGTTGTATATACCATTGCTTGAATTGAGCACTAATATCAATGCTCGTTTTATAACTCCAGCCGGTATTTTCTAGCATTTCTTTAAATTCTTTTAGATAAATAGGATTAAATTGAGTGGATGTTTTAGAGTGATGGAAAGGATTTGGTATGGCATGTTGCTGCAAACGTGAATAATCAAAAATGACTAATTCACAGTTTTTTTCAGCACTTTGTGTTAAGCGCAGTAAGCATTCTTGCTGCAACTGAAAACAAAAAAATGAGGTAAAAAAGTAAATCACATTAAATTTCTTGTTTTGCAAAAAGTCTTGGGCTTGTATTACATCGCAATTTATAAAGGGCACGTCAGGGTAAAGTTGTTTTGCATGAATAATCACTTCGCTATCAATATCAAGGCCAACTACTTTCCCCCACCCGTGCTTTTGCAAATAATAAGCGGTTCCGCCTAAACCACAGCCAATATCAAGCAAATATTGATTTGGGTTTTTAACAATGGATTTCATAGTTAGCTCAATCGCTTCTATTTCACCCGGATGTGCAAAATCACCATTGCGCAAATAAGACAGTATTTTCTTACTATTGTTCACATTCATAATCGGTCTTAGAGATTAATTTTATCATCAGTTAAAATACCATATTGTAAAGCTAGCCGAGTTAATTCTACATCGGTTTTCACATTCAATTTTGAAAAAAGTCGGTAACGATAACTGTGAATAGTTTTTATGCTGAGGCAAAGTTGTGTGGCAATTTTTTTGGGTTGCTCACCGTGAACTATCATCAATAAAATTTCCAATTCACGATTGCTCAGGTTGTCAAAAGGAGATGATGTTGCATCATTTGAGTTTTTTAAAGCAAGTCGATTCGCAATATTGTGGCTAAGATAATTTTGACCTGAATAAACAGAGTGTATAGCGCGGACTATTTCTTCGGCATTACAGCCTTTGGTCAAATAACCTTGTGCGCCGGCTTGTAATAACTGGGCTGGGAAGGGATCTTGTTCATAGGCAGTGAGAACAAGAATTTTTATGTGTGAATTAAGATGATGTATTCTCCGAGTGGCTCCAAGTCCACCCATTCCTGGCATGTGTATATCCATCAAGATAACGTCAGGCTGTTGCTCTCGTACTAGTCGAATAGCTTGCTCACCACTAGCAGCGACCCCCATGACTTTAATAGAGCTATCGGTTTCGAGAAGTTTGCTCAATCCTTTTTGAATTAATGCGTGGTCATCAACAATTAAAACTTTAATCATAAAAATACCTCCATGATATATTCCTGTAGCAACAGGTTGAATTCACTGTTGCAAGTTCCATAAGAACAAATAGTAGTATATATTTTTTACACAAAAAATGCTACATAAATGAACAACAAGAATGGAGAGGCTAATTAATTATTACCTTTTTGAGCAGGAGAGGGGTCGTGGATTAAATGTAATAATTAAAAACTCGGCAGCAAGCTGCCGAACTTTAGCGTGATGGGGTTTTCCAAGGGGAGAATTGCAATTCTCCCCTTGGGTCGCAAGTGTGAATTTATTTCGCACGAAGCGAAATAAAACAATTTGTATTAATATCCGGCTGCTTTAAATGGCCCTAATCCTTTTCTATAAACAAAGAAATGGCGTTTATAGGCGCATATGAGTTGACCGTTTTGATCGTGAACTCTAGTCGCTGTTTCTATAAAACCTTCATTAGGAGTACGTACTTTCGTCTCATCTTTACGCAGTATTTCAGATTCCACATACATAGTATCACCTGCATAAACAACTTTTGGTAGATGAATGTCTGAGCAATCAATATTTGAAACAGCTCGACCAAAGGTCCGTGTTGTTAATCCGGTAATGACACTGAAAAAAAATGTTTCATTAATAGGAACTTTTCCATCATGTAATTGATCGGTTTGTTCTAGATAATGAGAATTGATAAATTGTGAACTCCAGTCTAATGACCTTAAAGAATGGGCTCGACTTTCTTCAGCAGTTAGCGTTCTACCAGGGCGATGTTGAAAAATTTCACCAATTTCGAAATCTTCATAAAAGATTCCTACTTCTTCAATAAAACTCCCATCGTCTAATTGCCGGTGTGACGCAAACTTACTAGCTGTTGCATTTGATGTATTGGCAGGTAATTGTTTATCGAGCGGATGTTTCCCTTTTTTATAAACCAACATCTGTTGAACTATTTTAGAAACAATTTCTCCGCGCTGATTTGTTCCTAACGTTACAACCTTTAAAATACCTAAATTTGGATCTTCTGGATTCTCTTTTTTTTCAAGAATTTCAGATTCTGAATATATAGTATCACCAGCTACCACAGGAGTAAGCATAGCAGCTAAATCATAAGCGATAATGCGCTTTTTTTTCCCGAATGTTTTCCATGTTAAACCCACTGTGTTTTGCAATGTTAAGGTATTGGCACATAAATTAGTTTTCCATTCGGTTTTAGCGGCATATTGTGCATCGAAATACAATGGTGAAATATTAGTTACATCAAGCGCTTCATCCTTGTTATCTTGTTGACTGAGTGTTACACCAGGTCGATGTTTAAATTTTTGTCCCACAGCAAATTCTTCAAAACTTAAACCAAAATTTTCTCGGTACAGATTTTCATCCAGCTTAATATAGGCATTAAAAAGAGACATACAATTAACTCCTTTATAATAGTTAGTATTAATTAGGTCTAAGGTCGCTTATGCTAACCATCCTTGGTCAGCAGAGAATAAAGCAAGTGACATTGACAGTAGCCACAGGGCTATGAATAAAAAAACATATTTAACAGGTCTTGATGAAATCAAGCAGATCACCATTAACTTGGTCTTTATGGGTAGAATATAGACCATGTGGTGCGCCTTTATAAATCTTCAGTTGCGCATTTGGAATTATTTTTGCTGACAATAAAGACGCACTGCCAATGGGAACAATCTGATCGTCATCACCTTGAATTAATAGAGTAGGAACATCAAATTTTTTCAAATCTTCAGTGAAATCTGTTTCTGAAAACTGCTTAATGCAGTCGAAGGTAGCTTTCAAATTGGCTTGCATCGATTGCAGCCAGAATGCATCACGCAGACCTTGTGAGACTTTAGCGTTAGGTCTGTTGGCTCCATAAAATGGCATGCTGATATCCTTGATGCACTGTGAGCGGTCAGCAAGGACATTATTACGAATATTATCAAATACCTCGATTGGCAAGCCGCCTGGATTAGCGCTTGTTTTGAGCATTATGGGCGGTACCGACGCAATTAGAACCGCCTTGGCTACGCGTTTTGTGCCGTGCCGTCCTATATAACGGGCAATTTCACCACCACCTGTGGAATGGCCAATATGAATAGCATCCTTCAAATCTAGTGCTTCAACAAGTGCAAACAGATCGTCAGCATAGGTATTCATGTCATTACCGGTCCAGGTGGGGCTGGAGCGACCGTGGCCGCGGCGATCATGAGCGATGCAGCGAAATCCGTGAGAAGCTAGAAATAACATTTGATCTTCCCAGGTGTCCGAGTTTAGTGGCCAGCCATGACTGAAAACAATTGGCTGTCCTGTCCCCCAGTCTTTGTAATACAGCTTGATTTCGTTGGAGCTTTCTTTGCCTACAGTAATGTAATTCATTATATACTCCTATTATTTTTTTTATAAAAATCAGCTATACATAATGCCTTATTAAAGATAGTTCAAGGTTAGATTAATTGCCTTAAAAATTCGTCTAAAAACTCCGCAAAAGAGCAAATATACTTGAACAGTTTGCAGAAATTTTCTTTGATGTAGATGATTATTGCAAGGGTTTTTAAAAAGAAGTTATTGCTAGTTTCTTGGTACAGCAGTTGTATAATAAAAACATGTATAACTCGGCTGGCTGACAAACAATACGTAGGAAGAGAATTTATGCCCATGAAACCCATTCTAGATATTGTGCCAGCAGAAGGGGAGGTACCTATTTATAAAGTAGGTGATCGAGTCAAAATCGGTCTTCATTTTCCTATTGGTCATTATCGCGTCCCTACCTATATTCGAGGGAAAAGTGGTTTGGTTGAGGCGATTATCGAGCCAGCGGCTATCAACAATGAGGAAGAAGGATTTGGACGTGATGCTGGCTTAAAGCGACATTATTACCGGATTGTAATTCCTCTTGCAGAACTGTGGGAAGGCTATATAGGCTCTTCTCGAGACGAATTGCATATCGATGTTTTTGAAAATTGGTTGGAAAAGGTCTAAAAAATGAAAAAGCATGATAACCACAAACATGATCAAGCTCATAGCGAATTGAGTGCTACTGACGATAAAAAACCTAGTTATTATGAGATTATGGAGATTGCAGTCACGGAGTTGCTTATTGGGAGGAAGATGATTGGCCCCCATGAGATTCGTCGCCAAATTGAAGTTCTCGATTCGCGTTCACCAGCTCTGGGTACAAAAGTTATAGCACGAGCTTGGATCGACTCTAACTTTCGTGCTCGTCTATTAGCTAATGGCCGTGCGGCATGTGAAGAGCTTGGTATCACATTCTATGACGATACGAGTCTTATTGTGCTCGAGAATACTGACAAGATTCACAATCTGATTGTGTGTACGCTGTGTTCTTGTTATCCAAGAACAGTGCTTGGATTGCCACCTGATTGGTATAAAAAGAAACCTTATCGAGCTCGTGCTGTCAAGGAGCCACGAAAACTGTTAGAAGAATTCGGCACTATAATCCCTGATGATGTTGATATTCAAGTCAGCGATTCTACCGCGATGGTGCGTTATATGGTATTACCGCAGCGTCCGAAAGGTACAGAGAATTTTAGTGAGGAGAAATTGGCTTCTCTTGTTACACGCGATGCCATGATAGGTGTTATTAGAATTGATAGTATTTAAAACCAAAGGAAATTTTCTATGTCAGATTCTGAAGATTTTGTGACATGCTTACCCACTGATCTGGGCGGGTTACCTGCCGATCCTATTGAACGTAGTGAGCGCGAACTTGAGCCATGGGAAAAACGCTGTCATGCGCTCGCAGATGTGTTGGATTTTCATAAAATCATTAACACCGAGGAGAAACGTCGCGGCGTCGAGGCGCTGGGTGCTGAGTTGATCTCTAAGCTGAATTATTATGAGCATTGGATCGTTGCCTTCGCCAATATTCTTTTCCAAAAGGAAATTCTCACACCAGATGAGTTGGCACGCAAGATGGAAGAGATTGAGACGAGAACTGGGGGCTAAATTTAAGACTAAAAACTATAACATATGCAAAGAAATTAAAATTTAACTACAAAAACTCTTCTCGCCGTCATTCCCGCAAGCACAGCAAAGAGCAAACAGAACAAGCTATCAAGCGGGAATCCAGAGCTTGGTTCTAACGTGTAGCCTGGATTGAGTAAATGCAACAAAACCCAGACTACTTTATTAAACTAGCATCTATGAATTTGAAATGCTTGGAGGAACTCCTTTTTCTTTTTCTGTATCATCTTTTGTAGTAGCTTGTGCTATCAACACATTTGCACCATCATTGTTACTATTCCCTGAGCCATAAAAAGCTGAATTAGGCGCAACTGTCACTGAAGCTATTGCATTTGTTAATCCCGGAGTATCGGTTGATTCTGGGGCATCGGTTGATCCTGGAGCATCGGTTACGCTGGTTTCAACTTGAAATAATTTCTCAAATTGAATTAACTTATCCAAGTTATACAATGTGTTATAAATAGTATTTAATGCTCGGCATACTGCTAACATCTGTTCGGATTGTTCTTCACGTGTTTCCTTTTCCGCTCCTGGTTTTACTTCTTGTTCTTTATAATTACTCTCTATTTTTCTTAGTTCTGCCTTTAAAGCGTCAATATCAGTGCTTGTTTGCATACCTTCAGATAATAATTTTTTCATAGGTTCTTTTAATAGACTTAAATCAGGTCCATTTAAAGCTTCTATCGAAGCAACCGTGTCGAGTATGTATTGACACATTTCTTCAAACGTTCTGGTTTTTTGATAGAGACGATCATCATTACTTACATTTGTGGCATTGATTAAGGTTATGAGATCATAATGCAGAAGGGCAAGAAAATTACCTGTCTGGCCTGTGGCTATGCCTTTTTGTTCGCAATAGTCATTATGCTTTGCAATGATGGGTGTTATTTTTTCATCGCAATAACGGATAATGGATGAAAAAGCAGATGTCTTGCTAAATTCTTCTTTAATAGTTTTATAAAGCTCCCGCAGCAAATTTCTTTTTTCGGCATCATACGTGGGGTTATCTTTCCTTTGTTCAAGAAATTTTTCGATGTCAACCAATATTTTTTTAATGGCTTGCTGACATTGAGTCTCAAAGGAGGTTACTTTTTCTGCTGTCACACTGTCATGTAATGTTAAAAATACAGTATTAACTCTTTCGTATTTTGCAACAACAAGTGATTCATTCAGCATTGTTTCAATTTGCAATAAGTCTCCGTATAATTCAGCACCATAACGTCTTATCTGAAATTGGTCTGAATAAGGCGGTTGCTGTACGGGTTGACCTTGCTCGTCAATAAAGCTAATGGGGACTGCTTCGACCGTATTCGGTATAGCAGCTACTTGGTAAGGAGCTGCGATAATTTGTCCCAAAGTCTTCTCAATAAAAGCATTATATGCTGCAATAAATTGAGAATATTCAAAATTTCCTTCTTTTAAAGCCTTTTGCCATTTTGCATAAAATTTGAATATTTCCTGACGGGTATGTTTCCTAAAGTCTTTGTTTTCCTTTTCCTTTTCGCCTTCCTTTTGATTATCTACTTGTGGGATTGCTTGCGCTCGATGATATAAATCCAAATTAAGCTGGGTGTATAATTTGATTGTCTGTAAGAAGTTTTCTAAACCTCCCGATAGATAAGGATCTAGTTTTTTGATAGCAGCTGGATTGAATAAACCATTTGATGGTTCTATAAATTGTGCTACATAAAGTAACACTTTCTCAGCCAATTCCGCTGTTACGTTATCAAATACGATAGGTGCAAAAGTATTGGTGTTATTATCAAAATGATTTCTGGTCTTTTCAAAAAGCTTTGTTCTTTCTTGAACTCTATTAGCTAAAGCAGCAATCGTAGTTTTATCGTGTAACAATGCCAGCATATCTATCGCTTCATTAAGCATTTGCGCGGAGTATGAATCTGATTTATTCAAACCTTGTAACTTTTTTAGTTCTTGAATGGCTTCATTTAAAGTTTCCAGACCTTTTGCGTTAAAAATAGGTGTTTTATCGGTTAATAATGTCACTGCTGTCTTCGCCATTTCTAATTTGTCACCCAGTGCTTTCACCCAACTGAACATAGTTAACTCCTCATTAATTAAAATACATAGATATGCCAATTAAAACTTTGCAAGGTTTAAAATATAAGCAAAATGCTATCATTGATAAAAAAATAGTCAAGAGAAAGTTTTGGTAAGTCTAGTACCTGATGTTAATGAAGTGATTTAAATGCAAATCATACAATCATTTCATCAGTTGTTGTGGCGCTGGGCAATTTGACAAAATATGGAAAAAATCACATAGGGGTGAGACTTTATGATAGTGATGAGTTAAAGTAGCTAATTAAAAGTAAAAATCATTATTCTTGTGAATATTTAGCTCAGTTTTGTAAGAGAGTGGTATTTTAATTTTTTAAAAAAGTTGCATGTGATATCATTCTGTGCAAAATTTTGTATTAGTTATATCGGGCATCAAGTGAATAATTGTGAAGAAAAGGTATGGAAAAAAATAGTAATAATATAACCAATAATACTTTGCTTAAACTTAGCGATCACATGGCAAATGAGAGAACTTTTCTCGCATGGATTAGAACAAGTATAGGTATCATGGCTTTTGGTTTTGTGGTGGAAAAATTTTCCTTATTTCTCAAGAAAATTTATGCCTTTCTAGGTAAACCGACTGTATCGACTTCAACTCACATTTCTCCGATACTTCAAGGATATTCTGCGATATTTGGGACTATTTTAGTAGCATTAGGCGCATTAATTTGTTTGTTTGCATTTATTAAATATAAAAAAATAGAAAACCAAATTAATAAAGATATTTATACACCCACTATATTGCTTGATGTCATGTTGGCTTTAATTGTTTTTTGTATTGGCATATTTTTAACAGTATATCTATTTAATAGCATTTAATGCGCGACATAATCTATAAAGATGGCTTAGAAAGAACTAGCCAACCTCTAGGTAAACCAAGCGCTGGCAACACTTGGCTCATTGATTGGAAAACATCTTTTATGTTAGCCCAATAAGCTAGCTTCACTTCCGGATCAACATCGGCAATTAAAATTTTATCCTCACTTTCATTAAAATCAATAATAGGTGAATAATGGCCAGTTTTATCATCTTGGTTAAAGGTTTGTACAATATCACTTTGCACATAATTAATGGTGATGACACTATTTAAATCTTGAAATGATTTTTGAATATCTTTTTCAAATAAAGAATAATTTGAAAAATAAGCTCGTTTAATTTTAATATCCATTGCTTGGCGATAAATTAATTCTGAAGTAAGGTACAATTCGTGCAGGGCCATCCCTCTAATTAAAAATTTTTCTACAGGTAACCACCGGGAAAAATTAGGGTTAATCCAATCCTCTGCATTTTTTATTGTTAAATCTAAACCGTAAGCAGCTAGGATAACGGATGAAGGACCGCAAGTAGCTTCATGTTGCTGCCTATAACCGGCATTATAAATTTTAAGAATTTTGGAGAAAATACTCATACTGCACCGCCTAGTCTTAAATTCGCTTTTTTTTGATATAAAAATTTTGCTACTATGATTATTTATTGCTAGATTTTTTTTTAAAAGATAAAAACTATTTTGTTAGGAACTAAATAGTTTTTTTTACCGGCATAAGGAACATTTTTTGTGCTCAAAATGAGCCACGTACATTTTGATGACGACAATATCACGTATTTATTCACTTAATATTATTTAAAGGACAACAAAAATATGCATATTAATCTGCCATTGAGCAACAAGTTCATTTATTATATGTTGTTTGTAACTTTAATTATAACATCTAATGAATCTAATGCCTTCAGCAAAACTCAGCCTGATAAGTGCCACCCATCAGTTAATACTGCACTTTCTCAGTTCATTATTGGTTATGGCTCCTTAATGCAAGAAGCATCAAAACGAGAAACTGATCCCAATGTAGGAGAAAATTATCCCATTTATGTTTCAGGCTTTAAACGCGGTTGGATTGAAGAAGGGACACTGATTGGTTTTGGTACAACTTACCTGGGAGTAAAACAGCATGCTAATTCGCGTATGAATGCTGTCTACTTCAAGTTGAATAATGCTAAATCTGTTTTTGAATATGACAAACGAGAAGATACTTACTGTAGGGTTGGGGTGTTACCTAAAGATATTCAATCTCCAGCCGCTATAAAAATTCCTAAAGGGCAATATTGGATTTATGTTACACCAGCTCAGCAAAATTATTTACCTTCAGTCAAACTGCCCATCGTCCAATCCTACGTCGATATTTTTCTTTCGGGTTGTTTTCAATTAGAGGAAAAATTTCACTTACAACATTTTGCGCGGGATTGTATCAGAACAACCTCTTATTGGTCTGGGGCATGGGTTAATGATAGAGTGCATCCACGGACTGCTTTCGATGATATGCCTTATGTTCCAAAAATTGATCCTTTAATAGCAAATGAATTACCGCAGTATTTTAAACAGATTAGGCTTGAAGGATAAGCCATTACTTTTGAGAATGGCGATTTTTGAAGATTATGTAAGGAATGTTACTTGTGACAAGATATAATTGAGCAACAAAAATAATTGAGAAATAAAATGGCAAAAAAATTCATTGATATCTCCATTCCTATTGAAAATGATGTTAAATCTGATCCTGAAGGCTATCAACCACAAGTTCAATATTTAGCACACCAAGAAACTGTCACTGAATTAGTAAATTTTTTCCCAGGGCTAACTGCTGCTGATTTGCCTGAAGGTGAAGCCTGGGCCTATGAACGTATCAATTTGATTACCCATAATGGAACCCATCTTGATGCACCTTATCATTTTGCAACGGTGATGGATAAAAATAAACGTGCTATTACCATTGATGAGGTTCCGTTAGAATGGTGTTTTCAAGCAGGTGTAAAATTAGATTTCCGTCATTTCCAGGATGGTTATGTAGTGACGAAAAATGATGTGGTGGCAGAACTAAAACGTATTCATTATGAATTAAAACAATTTGATATTGTTTTAGTGAATACGAGGGCAGGTTTGCGCTATGGTCATGATGATTATGTTAGTAGCGGTTGTGGCATGGGGCGTGAGGCCACTCTTTATTTACTTGAGCAAGGCGTTAAAATTACTGGAACAGATGGATGGAGTTGGGATGCACCTTTCGTGCATACCAGAGAGAAATATCTGGCAAGCCAAGATTCAGCATTAATTTGGGAAGGGCACAAAGCCAGCCGTGAAATTAGTTATTGTCATTTAGAAAAACTACATAATTTGGAAAATGTTCCCGCCCACGGGTTTATGGTTTGTTGTTTTCCAGTTAAGATTAAAGCCGCGTCGGCAGGTTGGACTCGTGCGGTTGCTATCTTGGATGAATGATATGCTGAGGAATTCCTTCATTTTTAAGCGGTTAATAATTTGTCTTAGCGAAAGTTGGGAGCCAGGTAGAGAGATAATTTACCAAAAAAGTTAATTAAATGCATTGAGTTAGATATTAATGCATCATGCTTCGTATTTTTAAACGCAGTCTAGATGCCAGACTTCGCTGGGCATGACATTCTTTTGTCCAATTTGAATCCTCAGACTTAACACAAATGAGTTGCAGTTGTATATGTAAATTATCCAGCCTGAAATTTCTTCTGAAAGCGCTACAAATTCTTCCATGAACAATTTGTTGACACCTATTCCTGAAAACAGTTATCTTTATGCTCACAAATCAAACATTGCCAAGCAGCATGAGAGGTAAACTATGTCATCATCACGCATACTTATGCGTTCCCTTATTAGTAGCGGGATAATGATCATCTGCTTTTTCATGGTATTAACCGCCTATGCAACGACTATTAAGAAAATCGTGGTTTTTGGTGATAGTCTTTCAGATAACGGTAATATTTATGCTGCAACCACCGCAGGCTCATGGCTTTCAGAAAAGCTCTGCCAAGATCTTGGTATAAGTTGTTCAAAACTGCCCATCATTCCGCAAAGTCCACCTTATTATCAAGGTAGATTTTCAAATGGCCCCGTTTGGATAGAAGATATTAGTCAGATGATGAATCTTACCCAAACAGTTACCCAATTCAGTGATTATGCTTTTGGTGGGGCGTGGCTTGAAGCTGCGGGTTACGGTGGCAAAGGTATTGCTCCTGATGATATAGGGGTGCAGGTGAGTACTTACATGTTTTTATATCCGTTTGAAAAGGGCAAAGTTGATGACTATCTATTTGTCATATGGGCAGGTGGAAATGATTACTTAAATAGACGAAGCAATGTTGAATCTGCAACAACGAAAAGCATTAAAGCGATACACGAACAAATTAATAAATTAATGGGTTATGGGGCTAAAATTTTCCTTATTCCAAATTTACCTGATCTTGGCGCTACACCGTGGGCAACATCACAAGGGCATCAATTTGCAGAAAATTTAACAGCATTATCACTGCAACATAATCAAAAACTTGCTGCTATGATTCTGAAGGAACAGCGGGCAAATCCAAATGTTAAATTTATAACGGTTGATGCGATGCAATTTTTTAAAGATTTAGACGTCAATGGTTCAAAGTATGGATTGAAGAATGTAAAAGACGCTTGTTATGACGGAAAGTTTTATTCAACAAACAGTGTGCCAACGGTCTTTGCAGATGATAAAGTGAATAAAATAATGAATGAAAATATCGAATTGAGAGAAGCTTACATGACCACATATATAGCAAACAAGGGTCAGCAAATGTGTGTGAATCCTGATGAATATTTATTTTGGGATCATGTCCATCCGACCAAAATTGTACATCAGCTGTTAGCGAATTATGTTTTAACTATATTAAAGCAAAATAATATTTATTAAATTTATATTCTGCGGTTTGTCGCGGGAATTTATTGCAATAAAATAATATTCCTTATACCAACTCATCTGGAATTAAATTTTTTGTGAAGTGTTGTGGTAAATTAGGCGCATCTAAGCCAAAGGTGACTTGTCCACTTTTTACATCATACAATGCTGCTACTAAACCTATTTCATGTGAATTTAATAAATTTCTAATAATTTCGCTTTTTTGATAAAGAGTTTGCATACTATTGCTAATATTTCTTTTTGTGACTTCTAATAAAAATTCTTCATTCTCACTGTGAGATAATGTTTTCACAGTAGTGGCAGCAGCAATAGAAGGGGCTATTTTTTCTAGTAATTGAGAGAGATAGCCTTCATTTACCCCATCACAAGCAGCTCGAATGGCTCCGCATTGTGTGTGTCCTAAAACCACAATTAATTTGGCTCCAGCATGACAAGCAAATTCAATGCTGCCAATAATATCATCATTAATAATATTACCTGCAACACGTATTGTAAAAATGTCTCCAAATCCCATATCAAAAATAGTTTCTACGGTTACTCGAGAATCGATACAACCTAAAATTGCAGCAATGGGATGTTGGTTTTTCGCAGTTGCTTTAACATCAGAAGGTAAGCAACGATATATGCGTTGGTCTTTTATAAATCGCTGATTCCCTTGTTTTAAAATTTCAAGCACACCTTGTGGAGTAAGTGATGATTGTACATCATAAGTGGTTACGCTGATAAAATCAGTCCGGTCGTGTATGTCATATTTTTCTTTAAACCCGGTCAAATTTAAAGCTATTTTCTTATCAGGAGCTTGCTTGTCTTCAAATTCTTTGATTAATTCTAAAATATCTTTATCAATGTAATCGGTGAAAGTAGCATCAATAATAAGTTGAGATTCTTTGGGAGTCGATTCAAGTTCAGCAATTAATCCAGCTTTATTTAAAAATGAAACTTGTTGCGGCAGCATCAAGCGGTTAATGATACCAGTGGGATGCACTTCTCGAATAATATCAAAACGAACTTGACTATTTGATTTTAAAATAAAAAAGAGGCTAATAAACAAGCCGATTAAAATACCCATTAATAAATTAGTAAATACAATAGCTGATACTGTAACTAAAAATGGAAAAAATTGCTCAAACCCTTGGGCATACATTTCTCGATAGATAGATATATTCGTTAATTTATAACCTACATACATCAGGATTGCGGCAAGGGATGCAAGAGGAATTTTATTTAACCACTGAGGTGCAAGTGCAACGACAGTTAAGATAAATATTCCATGTACAATCGTAGAAAATTTCGTTTTACATCCTGCTTGAATATTGACAGAAGTGCGTACTACTACTGAAGTAATTGGGAGTCCACCAACAAATCCTGACATTAAATTGCCAATCCCTTGAGCTACTAACTCACGGCTACGAGAACAATATCTTCTTCGTTTGTCTAATTTTTCAGCGGCTTCGAAATTTAATAAAGTTTCCAGAGAAGCTAGAATAGCAATAGAAAGCCCAAACCAATAAACATTAGGGTTTAACCAAGCTGTAAAATCAGGAATACTAAACTGAGAAAAAAAACTTTTTACATTGCCGTTGACGGGAATATTAACT
>Ga0351890_10086_pt1 | contig 35303 bp, 27 predicted proteins | sample TotcelFGM3001M15_FD_206743 | JGI IMG/M metagenome (GOLD analysis project Ga0351890, IMG submission 206743) | Enriched cells from coal bed in the Powder River Basin, Montana, United States - Total cells FGM rep3 HSBNCT.FGM.300.1.M15 ...
ATTCCTTCGACCCCGGATCGACCTTTAAGCCTTTTCTGGTTGCCGCTGCTCTGGAAGAAAAAATCGTCAAAGAGTCGGACCGTTTTTACTGTGAGAATGGACATTATATCGTTGCCAACCGGGTGATTCGCGAAGCCAACCGGAAACGTCACGGTTATCTGCCGGTGCGCGACATTCTGAAATATTCAAGCAATATCGGCTCCGCGAAGATCGCGGAGAAGCTTGGCCGGGATAAGTTTTATGCCTATATTAAAAATTTTGGCTTCGGATCAAAGACGGGTGTTGATTTGATCGGTGAATCTTCGGGATTATTGAGGCCGGCTAAGCACTGGACCCGGGTGGACACGGCAAATGTCGGTTTCGGCCAGGGTATTTCGGTTACGGCCATTCAGCTCATCACCGCGATGTCAGCGATTGCCAATGGCGGGGTTTTGATGAAACCTTACATGGTGCGCGGGTTTACCGATAAAAGCAATAATCCGATTAAAATGTTTGCTCCGGAAACCGTCCGCCGGGTTGTGTCTGCCGAAACAGCCAGGCGGATGACCGCCATGTTGACGCAAGTGGTGGGCGCCGAGGACGGCACGGGCAAGAGAGCCCATATTGTGAATGTTGCCGTCGCGGGTAAAACCGGCACGGCGCAGAAGTTTGATTTTACGCGCGGCGTTTATTCGTCGGAAAAAGTGCGCACATCTTTTATCGGATTTTTCCCCTCCGACAATCCGCAGGTGGCGATTCTGGTCATGCTCGATGAACCGCAGCGTGACAAGTGGGGCGGCGTGGCGGCGGCGCCGGTTTTTAAAAATATCGGCGAACAGATCCTCAACTGCTTTAAGACGAACATTCGGGAAACGCCGGCATTCGAGCCCCAACCGGCCAATCATCTGCAATTGGTTGCGGCGGATCAATCCCTTGTTGAGGACATGACCACCCTTGAAGATGAGATCGATGATGAATCGCGCATGCCGGACTTTAAAGGCTTAACCATTCGTGAGGCGTTGAAACGGGCGAAATCCCGATCGGTTGAACTGCAGGTATCCGGCAGCGGCTGGGCGACAAGCCAGATCCCGGCGCCCGGTTCGGTTTTAGGCGACCAACGGCTGTGTAAAGTTATGTTTGAGATGAAAAACTGAGGAATAATGGAGCTTCGTCAATTATTGCAAGGTGTCCGGACCATCGGGACGAAAACAGACCAAACCGGCGATGTATCATCGGTTTGTTATGTGGCAGACCAGTGCGGCCCGGGGTCGCTCTTTGTCGCGATTCCGGGCCGGGCCTTTGACGGCCATGATTTTATCGGTCAGGCCATTAAGTGCGGCGCGCGCTTCATTGTTCATCAAAAAGACATCGACGTGACGGATGGAATCATGGCCGTCAAAGTATCCGACAGCCGCCGCGCATTGGGCATCATCGCGAAAAATTTCTTTCAGGATCCGTCTTCACGGCTTACCCTCATCGGCATTACGGGAACCAGCGGAAAGACCACCGTGTCGTATCTGCTGGAATCGATCCTGACGGCCGCCGGTTTGCGCTGCGGCGTTTTAGGGACGGTCAATTACCGCTACAACGGCAAAGTATTGCCGGCGCCGAACACGACGCCCGAATCTTATGAAATGCAGAAAATCCTGAGCGACATGGCAAACGCCGGGGTGACGCATGTGATTGCCGAGGTGTCGTCGCACGCGCTGGATTTAAACAGAGTGGATGACTGTGATTTTGATCTGGGTATCTTCACCAATCTCAGCCCGGAGCACCTGGATTACCACAAAGATATGGAAGATTATTTCCGGGCTAAAAAAAGATTATTTACCGAGCTGTTGCCGCGGAGCCGGAAAGGCGTTCCGGCAAAAGGGGTCATCAACGCCGATGATCCGTGGGGTCAGAGGCTCTTAAATGACATTTCGCTGCCCGTGCTGGCATACGGGCTGGATCATCCTGCCGGGGTGCGGATAACCCGTGAGGAGATAACGCTCAGCGGCATCCGGGCTGAGATCGATCTTGCCGGGAAGCGCATGAAAATCGCCTCCGCGCTCATCGGCCGATTCAATCTGTCCAATATTCTGGCCGCCGCGGCCGCCGCTTCTGTTCTTGGCGTGGAGCCTTCGGCGATCGAAGCCGGGATTAAAAATTTGACCTGTGTTCCCGGACGTCTGGAAAAAGTCGATTCGTCTTCGGGCATTCATGTGTTTGTCGATTATGCCCACAAACCGGATGCTTTAAAACAAGTGCTGCAGAATTTAAGCAAGTTGAAGCAAAAAAGGATATTGACGGTTTTCGGCTGCGGCGGCAACCGCGACCGCGCCAAGAGACCGCTGATGGGCAAAACAGCAACGGACTTCAGCGATTTGACGATTGTGACTTCCGACAATCCACGAAAGGAAGATCCGCTGGCGATTATCGGGGAAATCGAGGCGGGGATCGACCAGGAAAAAATAAGAAAAGTGTCGGCGGAGCATCCGATGTTTGCGGATGACGCGCATACCTATACGGTGATCGCCGGCCGCAAAGCCGCCATTGAAGCCGCCATCCGCATGGCCAAACCGCAGGATATTGTCCTCATTGCCGGCAAAGGCCATGAAGACTATCAGATTCTGGGAACGCAAAAAATACCGTTTGATGACCGGATGGTTGCAGCGCAGGTTTTGCGCTTGAGGTTTCCTGAACACCCGGAAGATATGCTCCCGATTTTTTCCCTGGCCGATGTTCTGGCCGCGACCTGCGGGCGTTTGATCGCCGGAAGCAGGGATTCGATGATGGGCGGTGTCTCCACCGATTCCAGAAAAATCAAGAAAGGCAATCTTTTTATCGCCCTCACGGGAGAGAATTTTGACGGACATACTTTTGTTCAGAAGGCTTTGGAGGACGGTGCCGCCGGGGTTCTTGTTGCGGATGTCCGTAAAATCAATTTGGAGAGAGTGGGTGCTGAGGCCGGCGTTATTGAAGTGGATGATACCCTGCGGGCGCTGGGCGATCTGGCGCAGGCTTACCGCCGGCGTTTTTCCATGCCGGTGGTCGGGTTGACCGGCTCCTCGGGCAAGACCACCACCAAGGAAATGCTGTCCTGTATTCTCACGCAGGAAAAAATGGTTCTCAAGACGGAAGGGAATTTAAATAATCTGATCGGCCTGCCGCAAACCATCTTCCGCATGACCGGTCATCATGAAATCGTAGTTCTCGAAATGGGAACCAACACGCGTGGTGAAATTCAAAGGCTGACGCAAATTGCCGCGCCGGATATCGGGCTGATCACCAATGTCGGTCCCGCGCATCTGGAGGGTTTCGGTTCCGTTGATGTTGTCGGTGAGGAAAAGGGCGATTTATTTCTGAATATGAATCCATCAGGGATTGCGGTCGTTAATCTGGACGATGAGGCGGTTTGCCGGGCGGCAAAACGATGGTCCGGCCGGCGCGTCACATTCAGTATGATGGCCGGCGCCGATGTCAGCGTGAACGATATTCGCAAAAACGGCTTCAGGGGTACAAGTTTCAATCTTCTGATCGATGGACGTGCGCAAAAAGTGGACATGAAAATCGCCGGCATCCATAATGTTTACAACGCGATGGCCGCCGCCGCGACAGCTCTTGCCTGCGGCATCAGCACTGAATCGATTCGGCGGGGATTGACGATGTTTGCCGCGGTGGGCGGACGGATGGAGATCATTAAACTGCAAAACGGCGCGTATCTGATTAATGACGCCTACAATGCCAATCCCGCGTCCGTTCGGGAAGCCCTGCTGACCCTGAAAGATCTGAAGAATTCGCATAGCGCATTCGTTTTTTTAGGCGATATGCTGGAATTGGGTCCATCCGCTCCCGAGATGCATCGCCGGATCGGGATGCTGCTGGCGACGATCGGTGTGACGGCCGTATTTCTCCAGGGCGATTTTGCGCATGTGACGGCGGCGGGAGCCCGGGAGGGCGGCCTGAGCGATGAGCAGGTTTTGTACTTGTCGGACGATGAGGAAGCTGTTGTGAATTTGAAAAGACAGCTGCGCAGAGGCGATTGGATTTTAATCAAAGGATCCCGCCGGATGAAAATGGACAGGCTGGTGGCGAAGATCTGTCAGGATGTCGGCGTTGAAAAAGCCGAAAGCAATGCGGTGGCGCTGTAAGCCGGGAGCAAAAAAGTGATTTACGAATTTTTATATCCCTTACACACGATATTTTCATCCTTTAACGTGTTCCGTTATATCACGTTTCGGACGATTTTCGCTTCGATTACGGCTTTGCTGATTTGCCTGCTCCTGGGAGGCTGGTTTATCGACAGACTGCAAAAGATGCAAATTGATCAGCAGATCCGGGAAGACGGGCCGAAAACGCATCTGGTGAAGAAAGGCACGCCCACCATGGGCGGCATGCTCATCATCTTCGCGGTGGTTGTTTCCACCATCTTATGGGCCAATCTTGGCGTTGTTTATATCTGGCTGGTCCTGCTGGTCACGGTCGGGTTTGGCCTGATCGGCTTTTTGGATGATTATAAAAAACTGGCCGTAAAAAATTCCCGCGGCGTGTCCGGTAAAACGCGACTTGCCGCGGAAATCATCATCGCCTTGTTTGTCGGCGTCATTTTATATTTCAAACCCGGATTTAACACACAGGTGACGATTCCCTTTTTTAAAACCGTTCTGCCCAATCTGGGATGGGGATACATTGTACTTTGCGTTTTCATTATTGTCGGCGCGGCCAACGCCGTCAATCTGACGGACGGCCTCGACGGCCTGGCGACCGGTCCCGCGGGCATCTGTTTTGTAACGTATCTGCTGTTTGCGTATTTTGCCGGCAATATTAAGGTGGCGCATTATCTGCAGATTCCGTATGTTCCCGGCGCCGGTGAATTGTCCGTTTTTTGCGGGGCGTTTATGGGCGCGGCGCTGGGTTTCCTCTGGTTTAATGCCTATCCGGCGGAAATCTTCATGGGCGATGTCGGGTCGTTGTCGATGGGCGCCGCGCTGGGAACCGTGGCGGTGATCACCAAGCAGGAAATCCTGCTGGCGATTGTCGGCGGCGTTTTTGTGATGGAAACGTTTTCCGTGATTTTCCAGGTCGGTTATTTCAAGCTGACGGGCGGCAAACGGATTTTCCGGATGGCGCCGATCCATCACCATTTTGAACTCAAGGGCTGGGCGGAGCCGAAGGTGATTGTCCGGTTCTGGATTATATCGATCCTGCTGGCGCTCGTCGCGATCAGCACTTTGAAATTGCGTTAGAGGAAACATGGAATTAACAGGAAAGAAAATTGTCGTCATCGGCATGGGGAAAACGGGCATTGCGGCCGCGGCGTTTTTAGGGGGCCGCGGGGCAACGGTTGTGGCCGTTGATGAAAAACCGTCAGGCGGATGGGGAGAGGCGTTTGAAGCCATCGCCTCCGAACCGTGGCTGACCGTCGGCAGCTACGATCCGGCGGTGCTTGACGGCGTTGACCTTGTTGTGCCCTCACCGGGAATTCCGCCCTATAACGATATCCTGGTCTCCGCGCAAAAAAGAAATATCCGGATCATCAGCGAGATCGAACTGGCTTACCGTTTTATCCGGGTGCCTATCATTGCCGTAACGGGCACCAACGGCAAGACCACGACGACCACGCTTCTGGGTGAAATTTTCAAGCAGGCCGGCAAGAAAGTGTTTGTCGGCGGGAACATCGGGAATCCGCTGATTGAATATGCCGCCTCCCCGCAGACCGATGATTTCATTGTCGCCGAAATCAGCAGTTTCCAGCTTCAATGGATCGAAACATTCCGGCCGCGCGCCGCGATGCTGCTCAATATTACCTGCGATCACGTCAACTACCACGGGTCATTTGAAGAGTACCGCCGTGTCAAAGCCGGGATATTTGAGCATCAGCGTCCGGGCGATCTGGCGATTCTGAATGCCGAAGATGAAACACAGGAAGGACTGGCATCGTCGGTTCGGGCGCAGGTGGTCCGGTTCAGCTCCCGCCAATCGCTCCGCCCGGGGATGTTTTTACAGGATGATTTTATTGTTTACAGTAAACCCGACGGTCCCGATGAACGTTATCCCTTGAGTATGATCGCTCTTCCCGGTCTGCATAACGTGGAAAATGTCATGGCTTCGCTGGCGGCGGCGCGTTTCTGCGGCTGTTCGCCGGAAAGTATCGTGGAGGCCGTGTCTGGTTTTCGCGGGCTGCCGCATCGCATTGAGTTTGCCGGGGAAAAGCATGACGTTAAATTTTATGATGATTCCAAGGGAACCAATGTGGATGCCGTCCTTCGCGCGCTTCAGACGTTTTCCACGCCGGTTATTTTGCTGCTGGGCGGGCGGGATAAGGACGGAAATTTTGATGCGCTGAAACCGCTGCTGAAAGAAAAAACAAAGCAGGTTGTTCTGTTTGGCGAGGCTCGCGAACGGATTGAGCCGCAACTGGGCGGGATAACGCCGATTGACAAGGAGCCGACGCTTAAAGCGGCCGTTCTTTGCGCCTACCACAAGGCGCGGCCGGGGGACATTGTGCTGTTGTCGCCGGGATGCGCGAGCTTTGATGAGTTTGCCAATTATAAGGAGCGGGGGAATTATTTTAAGGAACTGGTGAGGAATCTTTAAATGGAAGCTGCTGCAAAAAAAGAAACCAATACACCGGATATCATCCTTCTGCTGGTTACCCTGATTCTGGTGACCGTGGGCACGGCGATGATTTATTCGTCCAGTTCCATCCTGGCTTTGGAAAAGTTCAAGGACGGACAATTTTTCCTGAAGAAGCACTTGTTTTTTGTTTTTGCCGGTCTGATCATTATGATGGTCATGACCAAAATTCCTTACGAACAGTTGAAGAAGGTGGCTTATCCCGGCGTGATCATCTCCGTTGTCCTGCTGCTTTTGCTTTTCATTCCGCATGTTGGCGTGAAAAGAGGCGGCGCAACCCGCTGGCTCAACATGGGCGTGTTTTCGTTTCAGGTGACCGAACTGGTCAAGGTAGCCATGGTGGTTTTTCTGGCGCATCTGCTGACGCGTAAAGTGCATCATCTCAAAAAATTCAGCCGCGGCGTTGCGGTTCCCCTCTCGGTGACGGCCGTGATCATGGGGTTAATTCTGCTTCAGCCGGATTTCGGCACCGTCGTGATCATTGCGTCGATTCTGCTTTTGATGCTGTCGCTGGCCGGTTCCCGGATCACCCATCTGTTTTTTCTGGGCGCGGCCTTTATTCCGGCGGGCATCTGGCTCATTATGCACAAGGGATACCGGATGGCGCGGCTGACGGCGTTTCTCGACCCCTGGAAAGACGCGGACAATACCGGTTTCCAGCTTATCCAGTCGCTGATTTCCTTCGGATCGGGCGGCGTGACGGGACAGGGCATCGGCGACGGCATGCAGAAATTATTTTATCTGCCGGAGCCGCATACGGATTTCATTCTGGCGGTCATCGCGGAGGAAAGCGGTTTCATCGGCGTGACGATCATCATCGTGATGTTCATTTTCTTTTTGCTGCGCGGTTTTATGATTGCCTTTCGCGCACCAAATCTCTTCGGAACCCTGCTGGCTGCCGGGCTGACGATGCTGATTTCCATGCAGGCCTTCATTAATATCGCGGGGGTCATGGGCCTCATCCCCTTAAAGGGATTGGCGCTCCCCTTTTTAAGTTACGGCGGCACGTCGTTTGTCATGAGCATGATGACGGTGGGGATTCTGCTGAACATTTCCACACAGCGGACCTAGGCGGCGAAAGGTAAAAAATGCACGGGAATGATGGACAGGCGGGGAGAAACCAGTGCGCATAGTCATCGCGGGAGGAGGAACCGGAGGACATTTGTTTCCCGGCATTGCTGTTGCGGAAGAGTTTCAGAAACGCGATTCCGAAAGCCGGGTGATCTTTATCGGCACTCAAAGAGGCATTGAACACCGGCTTTTGGGAAAGCTGGGCTACGAGTTAAAACTGATTGATGTGGAAGGTTTAAAGGGAAGGGGTTGGAAGGCTTTGATCAAAGGCGTTTACGCGATACCCAACAGCATGTGGCAGTCCCGGATGATCCTGAGGGATTTTCGGCCGGATGTGGTCATCGGCGTCGGCGGCTATGCGTCGGGGCCGGCGGTGATCGCCGCCTGGCTGATGAATATTCCCACGGCCATTGCCGAGCAAAACGCCCTGGCGGGAAACACCAACCGCATTCTGGGAAAGTTCGTCGATAAAATATTTTTGACCTATGAACAAAGTAAAAACCTGTTTGCGGCTCATAAAGTCACCGTGACGGGTAATCCGGTCCGGGCGGCATTTGCCGCAAGTCTGAACCGGCCCGGGGAAAAGAAGGAAGACCGGCAGATTCTCATTTTCGGCGGATCGCAGGGCGCAGCGGCCATTAATAAAACGGTATTGGCCATGCTGCCGCGGTTGCAGAAAATGAAAAATAAAGTTCGTGTCGTGCATCAGACGGGCGAGCGTGATCTGGCGGCGGCCGGGCAGGCTTATGAACAGTATGACATTGAGGCCGAGGTCAGTCCGTTCATTGTCGATATGGTGTCGGCCTACGCGGCTTCCGACCTGATCATTTGCCGCGCCGGAGCAACGTCTCTTGCGGAGATTACGGTGGCGGGGAAAGCCTCCGTGCTGATTCCCTTCCCGTTTGCGGCCAATGATCATCAGACGCTGAACGCTCAGGCGATGGTCGAAGCCGGCGCGGCGGCGATGATTCGGGAGAGCGAACTCACCCCTGACAAACTGTATGCGGTTGTGGAGAACTTGCTGAACAACGATCAAACATTGCGGGACATGGAATTGAAATCAAAAAAATTAGGCAGGCCCGATGCCGCTGCCGGAATAGTCGATGCCTGCCTGCAATTGGCGGCAAAAAACAGGCCTGGAAGTAAAAGACGAGGGAAAATGTAAAATGGGAAAAGATCGGGAAACAGGATTTATGCAGCGCAAAGTCAAGCGCATTCATTTTGTCGGAATCGGCGGCATCGGTATGAGCGGCATCGCCGAAGTGCTGCTCAATCTCGGTTACGGCATTAGTGGTTCGGACGTTCAGTCCTCCGACACAACAAAACGCCTGCAGCAACTGGGCGCGGAAGTTGCCGTCGGACATGCGGCGGAAAATATCGGCAACGCAGATGTGGTGGTGACATCGACGGCGGTCAAGGCGGACAATCCGGAAGTGATTGAAGCGCATCGCAAAAATATTCCGGTCATTCCCAGGGCGGAAATGCTGGCGGAACTTTTGAAAATGAAATTTTCCGTTGCCGTTTCCGGCAGTCACGGCAAAACGACCACCACCTCCATGGTTTCGACTATTTTAGCGGAGGGCGGGCTTGATCCCACGATGGTGATCGGCGGTAAACTGGCCAGTATCGGTTCCAACGCCCGTCTGGGCGATGGCGACATCATTGTGGCGGAAGCGGACGAGAGTGACGGCTCGTTTTTGAAGCTGTCGCCCACCATTGCCGTCATAACCAATATCGACCGGGAACATCTGGATTATTATCCGGGCATTGAAGAAATAAAAGCCGCCTTTTTAAAATTTGCCAACATCGTTCCTTTCTATGGCTGCACCGTGATGTGCAATGACAACGAGCATGTTCGCGCCATTGCGGGATCCATCAAACGCCGCGTGATCACTTACGGAATTGATCAGCCTGCGGATTATTCGGCAAGCGACATCCGGTATCTGGAATCAAAAACGTTGTACCATCTGTCTTACCGGGGAGAAAATTTGGGCGACACCGAACTGATCGTGCCCGGTCTTTTCAATGTTTATAATTCCATGGCGGCGACAGCTGTGGGACGTGAGCTGGGGCTCGACATGGCGACCATCCGCCGGGGGCTGCTTGCCTTCTCGGGCGTGCAGCGACGTCTGGAAATCAAAGGACAAACGGACGGGATTACGGTCGTGGATGACTACGGACATCACCCGACGGAAATTATGGCGACGCTGGCGGCGGCCAGACAAATGTGGAAAGGCAGACTGATCGTGGTTTTTCAGCCGCACCGCTTTACGCGCACGAAGGCGCTCTTTGATGAATTTACCCGGTCCTTCGGCAACGCGGATATTCTGGTGCTCAACGACATTTATCCCGCGTCGGAGGCGCCGATTTCCGGCGTTCATTCCGCGGCGCTGTGGGTGGCGATCAAGGAAGGCGGTCATCCCTGCGTGGAATATATTGCACAGCCGCAAAACACGATTGAATTTCTGCTGGCCAACGCGAAACCCGGCGATACCATACTGACGCTGGGCGCGGGCAGCGTGTATAAAATTGGCGAGGCGTTTCTCTTGCAACTGAAACAGGGGACGAAAAAACCATGACCGGTCATCTGTCAATTTCGGATGCGCTCAAAGGCGTGACTGTCGGCAAAATATGGTTCGACGAACCGATGTCGCGTCATGCGTCGCTGAAACTGGGCGGCAAGGTTGACGCGCTGGTGACGGCTGAAAGCGAAGAGCAGATTGAAAAAGTCGTGCGCAGGCTCAGAGAAAAGAATATTCCGTTTTTGCCGGTCGGGAATCTCACCAATATTCTTGTGCGCGACGGCGGATACCGCGGCGTCCTGCTGTCGATGCGTGGATTGGATCAGGCGACCTGTTCGTCTGGGGAGAGCGGGCAATATTTTATGGATGCACAAGCGGGCGCGGCGCTGGGTCGGATTGTCGGGCTGGCCGCCGAAGAGGAACTGACCGGGCTTGAGTTTTGCACGGGAATCCCCGGCAGTGTCGGCGGGGCCGTCTGGATGAATGCCGGCGCCTATGGAACGGAAATCAAGGATGTAGTCGTTTCTGTAACGGTGATGGATGGCGAGGGAAAAAAGAAGACGCTGCGGCGTGAGGAGATTGCGTTTGCCTACCGCAAATCCAATTTGCCCGATGATGTTGTTATTTGCGGGGCGCGGTTTGTTCTGCAAAAGGGAAACCCGCCGCAAATCCGGGCGCGGATGGCGGAAATTATGAAATGGCGTCAGGAAAAACATCCTTTGCAATACCCCAGCGCCGGATCGGTGTTTAAGAATCAGTCCGGGCTGCCCGCCGGGAAGCTGATCGAAGAAATGGGCTTGAAGGGCAGGCGGCTGGGCGATGTGCAGGTGTCCAAAAAACACGCCAATTTTATTGTGAACAAAGGACAGGGCACGGCTTCCGACATGGAGAAACTGATTCGACTGATTCAGGAAAAAGTCAAGAAGGAAAGAGGCCTTGACCTGGAAACGGAAATCGTCATTATCGGAGAAAGTTTGTGAGCGGGAAAATAAAAGTCAACCTGGAAGCCAGAAAAAACCGTCTGCGCCGGCGTCTGATCGGAGCATTGAACGAATCATTCGGCGCCATAAGCCTCCTGACGGCCGCCGTGGTTCTCAGCGTCTTGTTTGTTTATTTTTACAGTGCGTTTTTGAGCGCTTCTTATCTGGAAGTCAGGGAAATTTCCGTCCGCGGGGTGAAAGAACTGACGGAAAAGGATATTTTGACTCTGGCGAAAATTCGCCCCCGTTCCAATATTCTGGCCGTCAATACGGATGCCGTGGCGCGGCGGATAGCCGTCAATCCCTGGGTCAAGCATATTTATGTCGGCCGGGAGTTGCCCAACCGGCTGGTGCTGGACGTGCGCGAACGAACGCCAATTGCGCTGGTCAAACAGGCCGGGAATTTTTATCTGATGGATGCGGGCGGTTTTGTTTTTAAAAAATTGAGCAAAACGGACGACGTTGATCTGGCAATTCTGACCGGCGTAAACATTCAGGATAAGGCACAATCCGCCTTGCTGACGGAGGCGCTGAAACTGCTGGAAACATTATCCACCGACGATCAGCATGCGAATTTGGGAACGGTTTCCGAGATTCATATCGACAAGGTGTTCGGTTTGTCCATCCTGACGGATAAAGGATTGCATTTGAAACTGGGCAGGGATAATTTTGCGGGCAAGGTGCGCCAGCTGGATATCGTCCTGGCGGATCTGGAAAAGCGGGGGATGAAAAACGGCCATTTGTTCGTTGATCTGGCTGATGTTTCCAAAGTGACCGTTCAGCGCAAAGACGCGCTGGGAAAAGCGCAGGAACAGAAAAAAGGACCGCAGTACAGAATATAACCGGTTGCTATTGAAAAGGGTGAAACTATGGGGAGAAAAAGTAACGTTCTGGTGGGAATCGATATAGGAACGACAAAAACCATCGCGATTGTCGGCGAGGTGACGGCAACCGGCATTGACATCATCGGCATGGGGATAACGCCGGCCAAAGAGCTGCGCAAAGGCGGTGTGGTCAATATCGATAGCACCGTCGAAGCGATTAAAAAGGCCGTGGAGGATGCCGAGCACATGTCCGGCTGTCGCATCAATTCCGCGTATGTCGGGATTGCCGGCAGCCACATTAAAGGGCAGAACTCTCTGGGGATTGTCGCCGTGAAAGGACGGGAAGTTGGGGAAGACGATTTGCAAAGAGCGATTGAAGCGTCCCGAGCCATTGCCATTCCCGTGGATCGGGAAATTCTGCACACGCTGCCCCAGAACTATGTGGTGGACGGACAGGACGGCATCCGTGATCCCGTGGGAATGTCGGGCGTACGCCTGGAGGCGAAAGTACATATTGTGACGGGCGCTGCCGCTTCGGTTCAGAACGTGGTGAAATCCGTCAATCGCGTCGGCCTCGACATCGATGACGTCGTTCTGGAACAGCTGGCGGCCAGCGAGGCCATTCTCAGCTCCGACGAAAAAGATCTGGGGGTTGCGCTGATCGACATCGGCGGCTCAACCACGGGTATTGCCATCTTTGCGGAAGGAAGCATCAAACACACGGCCACACTGCCGGTGGGCGGCAATTTTCTGACATCGGACATCGCCACCGGGTTGCGCACACCTTTTGCCGAGGCGGAAAAAATCAAACTGAATTACGGCTGCGCCATGACGTCGATGATTCCGAAGGAAGATATTATTGAAGTGCCCAGCGTCGGCGGCCGCGAAGCCAGAATGGTGTCGCGCCAGATCCTGGGCCGGATCGTGGAGCCCCGCATGGATGAAATTCTCAATATGGCGCTCAAGGAGATCGTTCGTTCCGGTTATGAAGACCTGCTGGCGGCGGGCCTTGTGTTAACCGGCGGCGCGTCGCTTTTGCCGGGCATCAACGAAATGGCGGAGCAGATATTCGATATGCCGGTGCGCCGCGGCTGTCCCGTCGGGGTTGGCGGTCTAAGCGACGTGGCCAATTCTCCGGCCTTTGCGGTGGGTGTCGGTTTGATTATTTACGGCAGTAAAAATATTTCGAGCGATTCCGTCTATCGCAAGACGGGTAATATATTCAGTGAATTATTCAAAACAATTAAAAAATGGTTTTTAGATTTTTTCTAAACAAAGAAGGGGGTGTGCATGTTTGAATTAACGGAAGAATGCATCGAAAATTCGGCAAGAATTAAAGTGGTGGGCGCGGGCGGGGGCGGCGGCAATGCCGTCAACACGATGATCTCCTATACGCTTCGGGGCGTCGATTTTATCATCGCGAATACGGATGCCCAGGCGCTGGGAGCGTCAAAAGCGCCCGTGAAGATCCAGATTGGAACGGAAGTGACCAAAGGCCTGGGAGCCGGCTCCAATCCGGACATCGGCAAACAGGCGGCCCTGGAATCCCGCGATGAAATCCGCAGGCAACTGGAAGGGGCGGACATGATTTTCATCACGGCGGGTTTGGGCGGAGGCACCGGAACGGGCGCCGCGCCGGTCATTGCCGAGGTGGCCCGGGAGTGCGGCGCGCTGACGGTGGCCGTAGTCACCAAGCCTTTTCAGTTTGAAGGCAAAAGAAGAAATGTGCAGGCTGAAGAAGGCATTGTGCAGTTGCGGGATGTGGTGGATACCCTGATTGTTGTTCCCAATCAGAGGTTGCTCAGTCTGGGCGGGCGGGGGCTTTCGCTGATCGAAGCCTTCAAAAAAGCCGATGACATTCTCTATCAGGCCGTCAAAGGCATCTCCGATCTGATCATTGTTCCGGGGCTGATCAATCTCGATTTCGCCGATGTGAAGAATATTATGAGCAACATGGGCATGGCGCTGATGGGCACCGGCACGGCCAGCGGCGAGAACCGCGCCATCGAGGCCGCACAGCGAGCGATTTCCTCACCGCTTCTGGAGGACAACACCATTCAGGGCGCGCAGGGCATCCTGCTCAGCATCACCGGCGGGCCGGATATGAGTCTGTATGAAGTGAACGAAGCCTCGTCTCTGATTCAGTCCGAAGCGCATGAAGACGCCAATATCATCTTCGGCACGGTCATTGATGAAAACATGGGGGATGAAATCCGGATCACCGTGATCGCGACGGGTTTTGAAGATGCGATGAAGAAAAAACAGACGCCGTCCAATGTGACGCATCTGGGCGGTTTCAGGAAAGAAGATTTATCGACGCCCGCTTTTATGCGCAGGGAAAAATCCCGGGATCAGGCCAATGTGCTGACGGTGGGTATCAACGACGAAAGTGAAAACGTCGATATTGATATTCCTACGTTTCTGCGCCGACAGGCGGACTAGAAAGTGATTCGTGGCTGTCCGGCCGGGCGCGTGAGGGCGGAGGCTATGAGACGTCCATGAACTGGAAACAGAAAAAAAAATACGAAGCGCTGTTGGAACGCGAACAGGGCTTCGTGAAAAAAGTCTGGGGAACCTGCCATACGGTTTGCCTGGCCTATCCCAATGCCTACCGGATCGGCATGGCCAACCTTGGGTTCCAGACCGTTTATAAGATTATTAACGAGCTCCCTTCCTTTCTTTGTGAAAGAGTGTTTCTGCCCGCCGGTGACGACGCCGAATTCGTTGCCGGCGCGGTGGAAACGGTCAGTCTGGAAAGTCAAAAACCTCTTTGTGATTTTGATATTCTGGCTTTTTCCGTTTCTTTTGAAAACGATTACCCGTCCATCCTGAAAATACTTGACCTGGGCGGTATCCCGCTCAAAGCAGAAGACCGCACAAGCAAGCACCCGCTGGTGATCGGCGGCGGGATTGCGCTGACGCTGAATCCGGAACCGCCGGCGGATTTTTTCGATGTGTTTATCTTAGGTGAAGCCGAGGACATTTTACCGCACTTTGCGCGGGTGTTTGCCGAAGCCAAACGGCTTGATCTCGGCCGGAATGCCTTGCTCATTAATTTACAAAAACAAATACTGGGAATTTATGTTCCTTCTCTCTACGCGGTTTCTTATTTCCCCGAAGGTAAGATTAAGGATATTGTCCCGCTCGAAAAGGAGTTGCCCGGGAGAATTCATATTGCCCCCATCAAAAATATTAATGCCTTTCGCACGGCCGAAGTCATCAGCAGCGCCGATGCTGAAATGGCGGATATGTTTCTGGTGGAAGTCAATCGCGGCTGTCCGCACCTGTGCCGCTTTTGCGCGGCAGGATTTGTTTATGCGCCGCCGCGCTTTCGAAGCTATGCGGAAATCGTCTCGGCTGTTGATCGCGGTCTTACGGTAAAAAATAAAATCGGTTTGGTCGGGACGGCGGTTTCCGATCATCCTGATCTGGTGAAAATCTGCCAATATATTGTTGATCGCGGTGCGCAGGCCGGCATCGGTTCATTGCGTCTTGACCGGATGGATGAAAAAATAGTGGAGCTCCTCAAGGCGGGCGGTATCGAAACTGTCGCTCTGGCACCCGAAGCAGGAAGCCAGCGGCTGCGGAATCTGCTGCGCAAGGGGATCACGGCGGACGATATCCTGAACGCCGCGAAGCTTTTGATTGAAAAGGAAATGTCCAATCTACGTCTGTACTTTATGGTGGGCCTGCCTTCGGAAGAAGATGCGGATATTGACGCCATCATCGATCTGGTCAAAAAAATACAGCACACGGCACTTGCCCACACCGGGGGGAAGCGAAAATTTCGTCGCATTACACTCAGCATCAACCAGTTCATCCCCAAACCGCGCACGCCGCTGCAATGGTGCGCGCTGGCGGATGTGCAGGACGTGAATGCAAAAATAAAAAAAATTGTCCATGCGTTCCGTCAGGACAAGCAAATCAACGTCATCGCCGGTGTGCCGAAATGGAATTATGTGCAGGCGCTCTTGTCTTCAGGCGACCGGCGCGTAAGCGATATTCTCCTGGCCGCGCATCGCCGAAACGGCAACTGGAAGAGAGCGCTAAAAGAGGTCAACATCAATCCCGACTTCTATGTCTATCGGCAAAAAGATCCGGATGAAATCCTGCCTTGGGACATCGTTGAAGTCGGTGTTCCCAAAAAAGCATTGATCAAAGAATATAAAAAGGCTCTACCCGATTGAGGTTGTCGGTTTCACGCCTGAAGAGTGGGACAACCAAACATCACCGCTATATGATTATGCCAAGCAAGGTGAAATTTTATACGCAGCGTGACGATGTCAATGTTATGATGCTTTTCCTTATTTTTCATTGAGGAAGTTCATAGGTGAACGGCGTCCCGCTTGGTCCGCAGACAGAATTCCAAGCCGGGCCGAATGTAAAGACCTCATGGCACAATATGCCATGCTGCCAAATATCGGTGGAAAAAGAGATCATTTATTACGCCGACAAGCGGGTGATGCACGACAAGATAGTGACCCTCTTATCGATGGAAGAATGGAAAAGAAACTTGGCGTTGTATCGCGGTGACAAGGAGGGCAGAACATGAATCGCAGGACGTTTTTACAGACGGTTGCAGGGACAGGGGCGGCAGCACTGGCTGCCTGTTGCGGTACCGCCATTGCCGCTGACGACAAGGTGGCGGGAACAAAGCTGCCAGGAAGCCTGGGCGTCTATAACGAATGGGGTCGTCTGAAAGAAGCGGTGATCGGAATTCCCGATGATACCGTCGAGATGGACTACATGGCCGCCATGAAGTGGTTGCCGGATTGGGAAGTGGCCGAACTGAAGAAACTGGCGGGAGGAAGAACGGCCGAAGATGAGCCGGAAGTCTTCGCCCGACTGAAAGCACAGATCGAGGGGCATGTGAAGGTGCTTAGGGATCATGGCGTGGTCGTTCATCGGACAAAACCCATGATGTATCCGGAGGAGAAAACCTTTCTCGCCGATATCCAGAGAGGCAATATGCTTTTCGGTGGCGCGGATTTTTTTCGGGTCATCGGCAATCAAGTGATCCTCCTCAACTCGTTCCGCTATCCTTTTCGTCGGAAACAGGTATGGGTCGTACGCCCTCTTCTGGAGGAACTGATCAAGGGGAGGAACGCCCGCTACGCAGCCAGCCCCCCGCCATCCCCCCATTACAGGGAAGACGATCTCTACCTCGAAAACGGGGATATCATGCTCGATGGTCACGATGTCTATGTGGGCATGTCGGGAAATGCGTCGAGTCCGCGCGGAGCGGACTGGCTTAGGCAATTCCTGGGTCCCGAATACAGGGTGCACATGATCCGGCTTGCGCCTGACCGTTTTCACCTGGACTGGGTCCTGGGCCTCAACCGCCCCGGTCTGCTGACCTACTGCCCGGCAGCCTTTATCGACGGCCTTCCGCAGCCCCTTCAGAAATGGGACAAAATCATCGTGAATCCCGACGAGAGTGCAGGGGCGAACAATCTTTCCCTTGACCCCAATACCATCGTCGTCGCCAGCCAGTATGGAAGGATAGCTGATGAGTATCGGAAACGGGGCATGAACGTGATCACGATCCCATTGGATACGACGATCGATTATGGGAGCAGTGCGCGGTGCCTCACGGCAGTGCTGGACCGCGATCCCTGAAACCGCCCCCCCATGTAATGCATTACAGAGACAAAAGCCGGGACGTAAAAAAAAAGGATGCCCAATTAAGTTTTGTGTCCCCTGAACGGCTAGATTGTCAAGGATTGACGTCTGTGCGTGGTGTGTATTCGTCATAACCTTGCAGGTCACTCGTTCCGGCGGAGGCCGGAATCCAGGAATTTATAGCGGTGGCAGTCGCACCGGGGAATCCCATCGCTCAGCATGCCCTGCAACTGTTGCTCTATGTCTCATTACGCAACAGCCGAAAACTCGCCTCCGGCTCAAACAGTTCGGCTGTCTGATGCTCCATTTCGCCGAGAGCCACAACGTTTCGGGCATATTCGCTCACGGCATACCCCGGCTCAACTGCTGTTTTTTCTTGCAATGTTATTGAGAAGTTGTATATTGAGCGCCGAATTTCAAAAGCGCATCACCTTAAAATTATCAGTTGTTTTATCCTCAAAGCGAAACGTAGGGGGGATTATGACACATCAAAAGCACGCATCAATAAATAATTTTGAAACGTTAACCGAAGGCTGAAAATCTATAATTCAGGATCTGTCCTGTTTTCTCGTTCAAAATAAGAGAGGGCTTTATTATGAATCACGTAGATAAGCATAGTGTCGTAGATGTTTTTACCCCCACTAAACCTGCACGTTTGACTTTTGTCGAAAGAGAAAAGCTAAATGAAAAATTGGTTAATGCGCTTAAAACACCTGGTAAGCAGATTATTGTCTATGGACACTCTGGTTCTGGCAAGACAACATTGCTGATTAACAAATTGCACCAATTATATGAAAATCACCTAACAACTCGGTGCATTGCTTATATGACATTTGAGCATCTTATTTTAAATGCTTTTGATCAGTTGAATGCGTTCTATTTATCAGAAAAACAGTTTACTGAAATCAAATCAATCAAGGCTTCTGTACGCGGCGAATATTTATTACTAAAATCCCAGGTTGAAGCTTATACAACCGCGCAAGCAAAAGAATCCATTAAGCGTTACATACCCCCACAGCTTACCACACAAACCCTGGCAAAATTACTCGGAAGCGCAAAACTATGTTGGGTTCTAGAGGATTTTCATAAACTTCCAGATGAGGAGAAAAAAAAATTAGCTCAATCTATGAAAGTATTTATGGATATGTCCGATGAGTACCCCGAACTAAAGATAGTTGCAATTGGCGCTGTTGAGACAGCAAGACAAGTTGTCGACTATGATCCAGAGATGATCAATAGAGTCGCAGAAATCCATGTTCCTCTGATGTCTGATGAACAAATTCGCTCTATTATAAGTAAAGGAGAAGCACTTCTCAATTTCTCAATATCTTCATCAGTTTGTGATGGAATCGTGTCTTATACAAACGGATTGGCATCAGTATGTCATTCTTTATGTTTGAATATTTGTAATGCTGCAGGAATTGTTGAAAGTCTTCAAAAAAAGATTGATGTAACTGACTCGGAGCTCAGTAAAGCAGTGGAACAATATATAGCTGAAGCATCAGATACGTTAAAATCCACTTTTGACAAAGCATTGAAACGACATAGAGAAGTAAAGTATGATAATTGCAGATTAATACTTGAAGCTTTAGCCACATTTCCTAATGAGGGGGCAACACGATCCCAAATTTTACAGCATATACAAAATATTGTAAAAGAGTATCCAGTTGGGAATCTTACAGCATATTTGAAGGAATTGGAGACAAAAGAAAGAGGTATAGTTTTAAGATATAACCATAATTCGCGCAGGTATTCTTTTTCTGATCCAATTTTTCGAACATTTGCGCTTGCTGTATTTAATAATGACAAAAAAGGGAAAAAGAAAAAGGACACGGAGATAAATATCCAAGACATTAGTGATACAACTTTAAAAAAATTATTTACTTTGCTTATTAGAGAGATAAAGAAATAAGAAGGACTGCATAAATGAGGATGGCCACAGGGGCATAAGCCCACGAGGTGTCCACCCAATTTACATACACTAAAATGAGTACTGATTTATTTCTTGATCTTAAAGAAAAGTATCGCACAGTGATTCACAAAATCACTATTTAGAGTGAATAGTATTCCGAAGAGGTGATCGATACTTACAATAAAGTTTGTTCAGCCAAACTATATTAGTTCGGTGCCTGGAGACAAAAATAAATTAAACTTGATAATGGAGAACAGAAGACTTCAAATGATACCTGCACTCAACCACTCAGGTGTACTTCCACCTTTCCTGCCTAACTTGGGACCAACTGCTTCGGCTGCGATGGCACCATATCAAACCAGCTTATCAGAATTAGTCATGCGTTTTGCCAACACGCCTGCACGTATTGAAATCATGCACGGTCTTTTAAACTATCGCAAACTTCTTCTCGACGCTGGTATAATAAACGGATTTCAATGGATCGACGGAAGTTATGTAGAAAACTGCGAGCATCATCGCAACCGTCCGCCTAGCGATATTGATATCGTGACCTTTGCTGAACGTCCTGCTAAATTTTGCGACGATGCTTTATGGAATACTTTCGTTAAAAATAATATATTAAATCTTTTTAATAGGGATACAATCAAGAGGCAATATCACTGCGATGCTTTTTATGAAGATTTAGGACTTCCCAGTAAAGTAATCGTTTCCAGAGCTAGCTACTGGTTTGGTCTATTTTCGCACCAACGTATCACATATTTATGGAAAGGGTTGTTGTTTATATCGTTGCAGGCTGATGACCAAGTTGCATTAGCCATTTTAAATGGAGGTATTAATAATGCCTCGTAGACTTGAACTCGAAGCCCTTGAAGCAGAATTGGCTGCACTTTCAATGTTTCTTGCTGAAGCCAAGGAGTTGAATGATCCTACTGGCATTATTCAGTATGAGCAACGCAAGCAAGAACTTGAAGAAGAAATTAAGCTTCTTCTTGATGTTGAGCAGCATCACGCCAGTTTAGCTCTATACTTTGGTGGAAAGCCTGTATTCGGATCTCGCGGTATTGCTGCTGACTTTGCAGGGCACATCTTGGAAAACTTCCAAGAAATTGTCTCCAAACAATTTGCCAAGGCTGAACTCGGCGCAATTGGGGAACGCGGTCGAGTTCCCATGAAGAATGTCACGACACTTATGGTAACCGGAGTCACACAAGGATCTTTTGGTTTCCTGCTTGATGAACTGAGTGATCAAACGCAGATGTTTGATACCGTACTTAAGGATACGGTCAATGATGTACTGCATATCATCGAATCCGCTGCCGCATCTGATGAAATCATTTTTGAAGAGGCAGCGGAAACTATTGATCCTCGCACCTTGCTTGCATTGAGAGATTTCTTCATCGAACTTGATTCAGGCGCTGCGACAGTCCGGTTAGTTGACGACCTTCGCGACTTTTCGCTCGATGAAGTAGCTGTTCACCGTGCTAGAGTACGAACGGAAGCCACACAAATTGAAGAAGACGATATAGAAATCACTGGTATTCTCATTGGTTTTTTACCTGAACACCGCCGTTTTGAGATTCAAATGGTGACTGGAGAGACAATTTATGGATCCGCAACAAGCGAATCAACAGAACAGTTTACACGGACACTACAAAGTGGAAATCCAGCAATTGGAAAAAAGTGTATTGCGAAGCTCAAACAGCGTACAGTGAAGCCATTTAATCGCTTGCCTAGGATAGTATACAGACTTTTAGAATTTAATACACTTGGACAAAACTAGCAGACTGTCGGAGACCATTGGGGGTAAGATCACAGAAGATTGAGACGACAGAGGGAAGAATAAAAGTGGACGTCTCTTTTAAGTTTCAAAGCAGCCTTCCGCAATTACGCCCATCCGGCTTTTTTCGAGCATCGTTATTGATTGTCATTGACTTCCGCCGGCAGCTTTCCTAAAGTTTGTCTGCAAGATAGCGAGGGTTATTCGGTATGGCCACAGTCACGATGCTGAAGGAAACGGATCTTCCGATTGAAGTAGTAATTCTGCTGATCGCCGGGATGACGATGCTGATTACCGGAATTTTACTTTTCCCCGTCTCAGCAGGTACACTCCCCTACTATGAAAACGGTTTATACGGATTGCTTCTGGTCATATTTGCATTGCAAATGATTACGCTGGGAAAAACACCGTTTGGCGATGTGCTGAGGTCAAAACTTTTACTTGCGGCCGGTATCATGATTGCTGCCGTGGGCATTGTTACCTGTTTTGTGCCTGATCTTTTCATCCGGATATCCCGCATGCTCCTATTTGTCTGCCTGGGTCCGGGTGGTTTTTTGCTTTTGCTGCAAATGTGTCTCGACAAACGGAAGCTCCGGGCCTGGCTGAAATACGGGGGAATCTTCCGTCATCTGATTTTGGGATGTTCTCTTGTCTATATCCTGTCGATGTTCATCGCAGGGCTTCTCTTAAAACAGAATCTGCTCACAACACCTGCGACGGCGGTAGCGGTTCTTATTTACGGAGCGGCAATTCTCTATCTGGCCGGCGTGCTCCGGAAGATCTACAGCGCTTATCCGGAGGTGGGGAAACCATCCGGGAACAATCTTGAGTTTTCGACCGATCAGGCCATGCTTCTGCTGATGGGTGTTTTCATGCTGCTCCTCGGTGTGCTCTTGATTCCGGTAAACCTGGGACTGCTTCCTTTTTCGGGCAGCGCGCAGCTTGGACTTCTGATGGTGATGTTTGCGGTTCAGATGCTGGCATCGGGAAGTACGCCGCTGGGTACGTTTCCCCGTTCACGCCTGCTTGTTTTGTTCGGACTTCTGTTTGCCGCGCTGGGAATTATATCCTGCATCATTCCGGAAATTTTGGTTCCGCAGTTAACGGTTCTTGTCGGCGTGCTCAATATCCTGGGCGGTATTCTGACACTGGCAAGAATCGGTATTTCCCGCCTGAAAAAATCAGCTCAGCCGCGCAGGCCGGCGCCCCCGGTGCTGGCAAAACTTTTTGCGGCGCAACTGATCATGAACTTGATCTCGATTATGTTCGGCATATCCATGCTGGTTGCCCATCTGATTCCCGGTCTCGTCATTGGGGTGATCCTCGCCGCAAACGGATGCGTTCTTTTATATTTGCTGCATCTCCTGACTTTACTGGAATCATTGCAGGCATCTGATAAAAATGAAGGAGGAATGACATGAAAGAGTATTACGAAAATAAAGTAGCGGCGGTGACCGGCGGCGCTTCCGGCATCGGCCTGGCGCTGGCGGAAGCCATGCTGGCCATGGGAGCCAGGGCCGTGACCATCGCGGACATTAATGAGGATAACCTGAACAAACACACATCCCGGCTCGGCAAACAGTATCCCGGCAGAGTGCAGGGGGTGAAGACCAACGTGATGGACGAAGCAAGCGTCAAAGCCATGGTCGATGCGGTGGCAGTTTTTGGCGGCGGCCGCATCGACTTCCTGTTCAACAATGCCGGCCTTGGCCTGGACGGCGCCTTCGAGAAGCAGGGCAACGACCAGTGGGAAAAGGCCTTTGCCATCAATTTCTACAGCGTGGTGTATGGTGTGCGGGCCGCCCTGCCCTATATGAAAGCGCAGAAGAGCGGCCATATCGCCAATACGGCATCCGGCATTGCCTATGTTCATTTCCCATATCAGAGCATGTATGCGGCTACCAAGACGGCCGTGCTGGGCCTGACCGATTCACTGCGCTTCGAGTATTCTGACGACGGAATCCGCTTTTCCACGGTCATCCCCGGCACCGTAGCGACAGCCATTTGGGGTGACATGGAGCCGCCGAAGGGCGCTCTCACACCGGCGGAATCTGCAGCCGGCATCCTTCAAGGCGCGGCGGAGAACAAACGGGTCATTTTCGTCACCGAGGACGACCGGCGCGGATCGCTGAGCATGGCCTTAGGGGCGTATGTTCCGGCTTTTGAGGAACAGATGGAAGCGTATCTGCTGGGCGTAGCTCGTGCAAGAAAATCCGGTAATTTTTCCGCCATTTGAGCGCAGTGATCGGCATCATCGTAACTGACGGTGCTGTGCAGTATGGGGGTGAATCCATGGGAGCAAGAGTGGGATCAGGTTGAACCTGCGCCAGAGCATGAACGAGCGAATATGGCCGAATGAAGAAGAAAGCTTTTTGCGCTATTGATTTTCTATGGTCGTATCCCTGTTTTTATCCGTTTTCAGAAAGCGTCGGGTAAAGCGGGCAACACGCCGGGGCAGCGGAAGGGAGGAACTGATTTTTTCCAGAGACGCCTGGGCGGCGTCCTCGCCGATTTTGATAAGATGTTGCGACCGGCTGAAATCCGCCCAGTGAAGATCTCCCACCGCGGGGCGGATGATGACGTCCGCATTTTGAAGCTCAGCGGCTTCCAGGGCGCTGGCCGTGATTTCGCCGGCCCGGTATATCACGTCTTTTGCCGTTTCAATGTCGGTTTCCGTCGGCAGGTCGCGGTCCACCATGACAGCGATGACGATGTCCGCACCGGTCGCGCGCGCTGCATGCACGGGGACCAGGCTGGTCACACCGCCGTCGGCCAGAATCCATTTGCCCAGGCGGGTGGGTTCAACCGCTCCGGGAACGGAGCTGCTGGCCAGCACCGCCTGCCGCAGTGAGCCTTCGGATAAGACAACCTGTTTGCCGGTGATCAGGTCCGTGGTCACGGCGTGAAAGGGGATGCGTGTGGCACGAATGTCTATATCCGGCAGAAGATAATTGATGAGTGATTGAAAGTCTTCGGCGGGCAGGATGGAGGGACTGAACAAAGCCTTGAGCAGGTAATATTGATTCCGGGCAAAAATTTGCGCTCTCTGAACAAAGCTCTTCGGTCCCGGTGAAAACGACAACCCCATGGATTTAATGGCGGATTCCTCAAATTCCGCGCTCTTCAGGTAGGCGTCCACTTTTGCTGTGATTTCCCGGGTGGTCATACCCGATGCATAAGCGCCGCCGATCAGCGCGCCGGCGCTGGTTCCGACAATCAGGTCGATTTCAATGCCGTCTTTTTCCAGAACATTGAGCACACCGATGTGTGCGAGGCCGCGAACACCACCGCCGCCCAGAGCGAGACCAACTTTTTTACCAGTCCATCTCATGATCCACCGATTCCCGCTTTCCACATCACCATGGAATGTCTCTTTTTACCAGTGCTTCCGCCGCATGTCAACCAGCCTCATGTAAGCAGCTTGATAAAAATTGTTGCCAGGCCCAGAAAGGATAGAAAACCGAAAGCGTCGGTGAACGCCGTCAGAAAAATGTGCGAGCCCAGCGCCGGATCAAGCTTCAGGCGCCTGAGGGCCAGCGGAATGAGAGCGCCCACCAGCGTGCCCGCAAAAATACTGATGACCATCGCCAAACCCAGAATCAATCCCAGAAAGGGAATGCCTTTCCAGAGCCAGGCGATCAATCCGATGACGATGCCCACGGCGACGCCGTTGGCGATGCCCACGGCCACCTGCCGGACCAGGGCGCGCCTGGCGTTTTCAAAGGTGATTTCGCCCAGCGCCATTCCCCGGACGATCAAGGTCAGGGTCTGACTTCCCGCGTTTCCTCCCAATCCCGCCACGACCGGCATGAAAAAAACCAGAGCGACCATCATTTTGATGGTATCCTCGAAGAAGCTGATGACCAGCACGGACGCGAGAGCCGTCACGAGATTGAGATAGAGCCAGGGGAGTCTTTTTTTGATCGATGCTGCGGTATTGTTGAAAACCGTGTCATCCTGTCCCAGACCGGCAATGCGGTAAATATCCTCGGACGTTTCTTCCTGTACCGTGTCCATGATGTCGTCGATGGTGATGCGTCCCAGGAGATGCTGCTGCGCATCCACAACACCGATGGAGACCAGATCGTATTTTTTGAAGAGACGCGCTACTTCTTCCTGGTCCATATCCACGGGAACGCTGGGGATGTCCCGGTCGATCACGTCCACAATGGGCGTGAAGCGCCGGGTCGTAATCAGGCTCTGCAGCGGAACGGTGCCGACGAGCCGTTCCTCCTCGTCCACGACAAAAATATTGTTGATATTTTCAATCTCGTCTTTGGCGTTGGCGACGGCCTGGAAGGCGTCGTTGATGGTCGCGCCCTGTCGGATTGAGACCAGCTCCGACTGCATGATGCCGCCGGCCGTGTCCTCGGGGTAACTCAGCAGTTCTTTGACTTCCTCGGACTCCTCCGGTTCGATGGCGTCCAGAACGGCCTTGGCCTGGTCGTCGGACAGTTCGGCGATAATATCCGCCTTGTCGTCCGATTCCATTTCCTCGATGATGTCGGTGAGCTGTTCATTGGACAGATCTTCGATAATCTGTTCGCGGGAGGTATCGGACAGTTCCAGAATAACGTCGGAGGCTTTTTCCACTTCGAGCAGTGAAAAAAGATGCAGGCGGTCTTCTTCATCGAGTTCGTCGATCAGATCGGCGATGTCCGCCGGATGCATATCGGAAAAAAGGTCGATAATGTCGAACTCGCGGTTGCGGCTGATCAGATCCTTAAGGGTCTCTAACGTTGTTGGTTCTTTTTGCTTGATCTTTTGCATACGGCTGCCTGATTTATGGTTGGTTGAAAATTATCTGATGATGAATCGATTCAGCAAGAAACGCTCAAGTCTTGTTGCCTGTCCGTTGGCCGGTTAAAGAACCCTGTTTCCGCGAATATATTCTGATACCACACTTGCTTCCGGCAGCGGAAATATAAGGAAGTTCTATCTGTATGTCAATGTTTTTCTATGATTTTTTGTGAGCATATCGACCGGAGGACGTCATGGCCGGCTTGGATCTTACGGCAGATGAATCGGCGGCTGGATTTTCGGCAATTTATCGCTTTCGTATAAAACTTTTTCCAGAAAAAGCCCGGAAGGCGGAGCGGTATGGCGGGCGGGAACGTCGGAAAAAGTTTGGAGCATCTGCTCCAGGTCTTTGACCGTGACATGGTTCCGCCCGGCTTCGACAGTCATGCCCACGATACGCCGAACCATTTTCCATAGAAAATGAGAGCCGACGAGGCGCAGGGCGATGATGTTGCCGAATTCCTCAAGCAGCACGGATTCAATATCCACTTTCGTTGAAGTGTCCTTGTCCATTCTCTTGTCGGCGAAAGAGGTGAAATCGTGAAATCCTTGAAAAACATCCAGTGCCTGCCGCATCCTGCCGACATGAAGGCTGTCCTTGATCCACCAGACATACTTTTTGCCGAAGGCGGTGCGGCGGGTGGCGATCAGATACAGGTAGCTGCGGCTGACGGCTGAATGCCGGGCGTGAAAGCGCGCGTGGGCGTTCTCCACGGTTAAGACATTGATGCCGGCGGGGAGAAGATCGTTGAGTCCCATTCGCAAATTTTCACAGTTGAGTTTGCGGGTGCATTCCAAGTGAGCGACCTGACCCAGCGCATGGACGCCGGCATCGGTGCGACCCGCTCCCTGTATTGCGACAGGCAGGTCCAGAAATTTTTGCGCTGCCTCGATCAATGTGCCCTGGATGCTTCTGGCGTTTTTTTGCGCCTGCCAGCCGCTGTAGTTGGTGCCGTCGTATTCCAGAACGATTTTATATTTGTTCATTTTGCTGGATTCTCCCGGCCGGTGGGCGCCAGGATATTCATGGCGGCTATATTGTCCAGAAAAGAACCGGACGACGAATCAATATTGGTCAACTCCTGACCCGGTTGCAGGGTGGTAATAACCGCCTGTCCAATGATCTTTCGCCCTTCACGCCCCTGTAAATCCTTTGTCCGGATGCCCCAGATATTGTGAAAGATGAGCGCCCGGCCGCCTTTAGAACCGATGTAGAGCATGACATGCCCCTTGCGCCAAAGCAGGCTCAGATAAGGGACTCCCCTCTCCAGAATGACTCTTTCTTTTTCTTCAGGAGAAAGACCCCGCAGGTCGATATAAGTTCCCGCTTCTTTGACCTGATCTTCCGAATGCCGGGGCAGCCAGATACCGAAGACGGCGAAAAAATCGCGGGTCATGGAGGAGCAGTCGCGGTTGCCGTATAGTCCGCCCCATCCGTAGGGTTCGCCGATCATTTCATTGGCGATTTTTGCCGCGTTGACGGAATTGAAGCGCAGCGGCTTTACCGCGGCCGCGTCCGCCGGCGCAAAAGCGCGTCGAATCACCGCCTGTCCGTGTCGATCAGCCACGGCGATGGATAACTGCATTTTGTCCGATGTGTTTGATATAAAAGGGAAAATATTCCCAACCGATCCCCGGACCAGGAAACGGTCCTTTTTATCAAGAATGGATGTTTGATCGCGGATGATGACCGCAAAGCGTCCCGATTCCCAGGTTTTTACAAATTCGTTGTCCACGGAGGCGAAATCCTCAACCGGAATCCAGCCGTAAGTAAAGGACGTTTCCACCAGCGCCCAGGATTTATCCGCGCTGACATGACAGACAAAAACCGGCGTGTTGGCGGAGACGGAAGATCGCTGCAGGTTATCAAAAGGCCAGGCCCAACTGTCGCCGTCAGAGCTGTAAAAGTGGGGCGAACTGGTTGGCAGTTCCCTCAAATTCGTATTTCTGGTGGTTATCCCGCGAGACAGGGTGTTGGGATAGTTGTTCAGCGACGCATTGTTTTGAAGCTTTTTCAGCCAGGAAGGCGGATGAAGCTTTTTATTTTCCCCGTAACCGGGTTTGAGACCGTATTTTTTTAAATCATGGCGGACTCTTTCCTCCCAGGCGTGAAACGGACGGCTCTGGTGCCAGACGGAAAAATAGATGGTGTTGTAATCTTCATCCATCCGGTTTTGAACGGCCGCAGGCAAAGGATCTTCGCTTTTGGCGATGCCGGTGAAATAAGAGGCATGGTCCTGACGTAATTCCCGGACATCCCGGATGCTGTCCGGCGCGGAAATACAACCTGATAAAATCAAAAACAAAACAACGACGGGACTGCAAAGTTTTTTCATGAAGATATCCTTACGGGTTGTTGCCCAAATACCCTTTTCGCTTGCCTGAAATCGTTTTGAATAAATCTAAGGCTTGCGTCAGGCAATGACAAAACTCGCCTTCGGCTCAGACAGTTGTCATTGCTGATCTTCCGCTTCACCTTGATTTATATAACAAAACGATTTCAATGGCCACTCAAAAGGATATTGTTTGGGTAACAACCCGTTTAAACTTAACCTGATGTTCCCTATAATCGTTTTTTTTGTTTCAGGCAAGATAAACGGTTTGCGGATTCCCTGATCATTTATTTTGCATTCTCGGGAATTTTGTGTAAATTACGGCCAGGCAGCCGGGATCTCCCGGATGATTGATCATTTGCCCGTATTAGAACCGCATATTAACTGCAAAAGGAGATGACGATGCAGGATTTTGTTCCCAAAAGAATTTTCTTTACCAAAGGCGTAGGCACACACAAGGATGAACTGCATTCCTTTGAACGTGCTCTGCGCAACGCCGGTATTGAGAAATGCAATTTAGTTCAGGTGTCCAGTATTTTTCCTCCCGGCTGTAAAATGATTCCCAAATCGCAGGGCCTCAAATCGCTCACGCCGGGCGCCATCACCTATTGCGTGATGAGCCGCTGCTGCTCGAACGAACCCAAAAGACTTCTGGCTGCATCGGTCGGTTGCGCGATTCCCGCCGACAAATCGTCCTATGGTTACATCAGCGAGCATCACGCCTTTGGCCTGACGGAGAAACAAACCGGCGATCATGCCGAAGATCTGGCCGCGGCCATGCTCGCATCCACGTTGGGCATTGATTTCAACGTGGATGAAAGCTGGGATGAGAAAAAAGAAATATTTAAAATCAGCGGCAAGATTGTGCGGACGCTGAATGTGACCCAGTCAAAAATATGCATGGATAATAATTATACGACGGTGGTTGCCGCCGCTGTATTCGTCTTTTAAAAAAACATGCCCGGCCGCGCCCCGCGAGCGGAATGTTCACTGGAAAAGGATTGGTTTGCCGATGAAAAGAGACATCCCCGAATTGAAGCACCAGGACGTGGGCGGCGCCGAACTGCCCTACCTGCATTACCCGGGAGGCGAAAAGCAGATGATCTTCTGCCATGCCACCGGTTTCCTGCCCTGGCTCTGGCACCCGATCATTGAGGAGTTCAGCCCCGAATATTCCATCTGGGCGCCTTACATCTGCAATTACCGATCGTGCGACCCGCATCAGGGCGGCCTGAAGTGGAACGTGATCGCCGAGGACCTGGGCGCGTTCTGCCGAGCGCAGAAGATTGAAGATCACGTGCAGGTCGGCCATTCCATGGGTGCCACGGTTTCGACGATAGCCGCTTCCCTTTTCGGCGTTCGTCCGCGCGGCCTGTTCCTGATCGAGCCGATTTTCCTGCCGGAGGAATTCTACAGCCTGACCCCCAGCGTCGAAGGCCATCCGCTGGCGTCCAAGTCGATCAAGCGCCTCAACTACTGGCAAAGCGAGGAAGACGCGCACGCCTATTTGAAATCCCGCTCCTTTTTTACGACCTGGGATGAAGAGATCCTGCATCTGTACAAGCGCTTCGGCATGGAAAAAATGCCGGAAGGCGACATGCGGCTGGCCTGCTCGCCGGAGAGCGAAGCGGCCATGTTCATGGGCGGCTGGTGCTGCAATCCCTGGCCGCTCTTGGAAAAGATCGGCTGTCCGGCGCTCGTGCTTGAAGGGGAGAAGAGCCCCAACGTTGATTTTGTGGATCTCCACCGGGCCGTCTCGCTCCTGCCGCGCGGGGAGTTCGGATCCGTGGCGGGCGCCGGCCATCTGATCCCGATGGAGAAACCTCGGGAAATTACCCTGCTGATCAAGGACTTCGTGGCAAAGCTTGCCTGAGATTCAGAATCCCCGTCTACGGGATGGCACAAAGGAAGGTGAATCATGTCCGATCCTGACATTATCGCTTTTTGCAACCAGAAGGGAGGCGTGGGCAAGACGACCTGCGCGCTCAACATCGCCGTCGGTCTGACCCTGCTTAAGAAAAAAGTTCTGGTGATCGATTTCGATCCGCAGGCGCACCTCACTTATTCTCTGGGACTGGACGCCCACAATCTGGAAGGCACGATTTATTCGGTCATGAATGGCACCGCACCGCTTGCCGGCGCGGTTATGGAAATCAAAGGGATGAAAGTGCTGCCCGCCAATCTGAATCTGGGGAGGCTGGAAACGGAATTGTCCGCGGTTCCCAAAAAGGAAATGATTCTGAAAAATCGTTTGGCCGATACTTCCGATGTCCAGTATATTATTATCGACTGCCCGCCGTCGTCGGGGCTTCTGACCGTGAACGCCCTGGTCGCCTGCCACGAGGTCTTTATACCGCTGCAGATGGAGTTTCTGGCGCTCAAAGGCATGAGCCGGCTTCTGACCCTGATTGAGGACGTCAAAAAGAAATTGAACAAGGATGGGCCTGTGTATCGGATCATTCCCACGCGCTACGATGCCCGCAAACGGCTCAACAACGCCATCATGGACAAGGTGCGCGAGCGGTTTGGCGACCGGGTTTTCAAAAACGTCATCCGCGAAAATATTGCGGTGGCCGAAGCCCCCAGTTTCGGCCAGTCCATTTTCGAATACGCCCCGAGAAGCCACGGCGCGGAGGATTATCTGGCGCTTTGCCGTGAAATAATTAGAAGGCGTTAGTTTTAAAATTGGTTTTTTTCAGTTCATGTTCCGGCGTCCTCTTTTCGCCGCAGAACGGCGGGTCTCAAAAGCCGCGATTTAGAAAAAGAAAAGAGAAAATCTGTCCGATGAAAAATAAATTACTCCATTTTTTGCCGATGATCGTTTTTTTGCTGCTCACGTATGCCTGCGCATCCGTCCCGCTGGCCCCTTCGGAGGAGGAGATGCGCATCAAAAATATGCCGCCTCCGCCGGACAAGGCGCTGCTCTATGTATACAGGGACAACCTGTTTATGGGATCCGCCGTTATGTACCATATTTATATCGACGAGCAGCGCGTCGGCGGTTCATTGGCCGTGAACAATTTTCTGGTGATTGCCCTGGAACCGGGAGAGCATCGCTTTTCTTACGTTGCCTCTCATCTGGCGCCATCGGCCCTGTCTGCGTATCTCTCCGACAATTACCTGCCGGTGCAGGTTGACGCCGGTCGCAAGTATTACATCAAGATTTCCGCACAATCCGGTCCCAGCCGGTCCAGGATGGTCAATGCGCTTCCCGAAGCATTTCAAAACGCCAAACTGATTGACAAAAGCCGGCAGCCTGCCCTGCTGCAAACCGTTCAAACCCATGACCGGCCTGCTTTGCCTCCGGCTGTGCAGCATCGGCAGACACCCCGATCGGATGTGGACAATCTTCCCCCGGTGGTGGCCCGCACCCATCAAAACCATTACGCCATTGTCATCGGCATCGAAAGTTACCGCCAGAAACTCCCGCAAGCAGATTTTGCCGTAAGCGACGCCAGGCTCGTCAGCGAGTATCTGACGAAAGCCATGGGATATCCCGAAGAAAATGTAATAACGCTGATAAACGATCGTGCCGCCCTGGGTGATTTCGTCAAATATTTTGAGAAATGGCTGCCGAACAACGTGGAAAAGGACAGCACGGTTTTTATCTACTATTCCGGACATGGTGCGCCCGATCCCAAAACCGGTGGGGCTTACCTTGTGCCCTACGATGGAGACCCGTCATTCATCGCCGAGACCGGTTATTCGTTGAAAAGAATGTACGATGCCCTGGGCAAACTTCCGGCTAAAGAAATTGTTGTCGCACTGGATTCCTGTTTTTCCGGCGCGGGTGGCAGATCGGTCATTGCCAAAGGCGCGCGGCCATTGGTGATGAATCTCCAGAGCAACATGGCCCTTTCCAAAAACATGACGGTTTTGTCCGCATCATCGGGGGAGCAGATTAGCTCGACGTATGATGAAAAGGGTCATGGCCTCTTCACCTACTTCCTGCTCAAGGGCATCAAGAATGAAGATGTCGTCAAACCGGATGGTTCCATCAAGATGGACGACTTGTTTGGCTACATCAAACCCCAGGTGGAACGCATTGCCCGCAAACAATACAACAACGAACAGACGCCGCAATTGATCGGTGCAAAAAAGAATTAAGGGTTGACGGTCTCATGAGAAGTTGGGGTGTTTCTATTTTGTCATTCCGGACTTGATCCGGAATCCAGTCATTTCGATATGTCCTGGATACCGGCCTTCGCCGGTATGACAATGGTTTGGACTTTTGGCTAAAGTATTAAGGATTGTTTATGAAAAAGATTTTCTTACTGTCTTTCATATTGTGCCTTTTTCCGCTTGTCAGCCTTGCTGCGGGAAAGCCGGTTTGGGTGACCGCGGAGGGGGAAGCCCTGCAGGGAGAGTTCGATACGCTAAAGGAGATCAAAGACAGAGCCAGACGTGACGCACAGAATAAGGCTGTGGAAATGGCTGTGGGAACATTCATAAAGTCTCACACGCTGGTTTCCAACGCCCAGGTGGCCGAAGATCTGATCTACGCTGCCGTTCGGGGAAAAATCACCAAAGAAAAAATTCTTTCCTCTGGCTGGGATGCCCAGGAAAGAAATCTCTATAAGATCAGGATTCAAGCACTGGTCGAGCCTATCTATCCCGAAAAAGGCCAGGGCCTCTCTGTGAAGCTGTCGCTTTCCAAATCCGATTTGCAAGAAGGCGACGAGGTGAAAATTTTCTATACCGTAAGCGAGGACGCCTACGTCTATATTTTTTCGGTCGCCGCGGACGGGTCCGTAACGCTGCTTCTGCCCAATGCGCATCTGGCCGACAACTTCGTCCGGGCCAACCAGGCCGGCCAATTTCCTCCCGCCGGCAGCCCTATCTCGCTCAAAGCGATGTTCCTGCCTGGCTATGAGGGGAAAACAGCCGAAGAAAGAATCAAAATCATCGCGACGAAAAAAAAAGAACCGCTGCTTTCCCTGGGTTTTCAAGAAGGCCTTTTTCAGGTATATGACGAAAAGTCGACCGGCATGATCGGCGATCTGGTCCGCAGGCTCAATGCTATCGATCCGACGGACTGGGCCCAGGCCGTCGCGGTTTACCAACTGAAAAAATAGAAAAGGAGATTGTATGAGACTAAAAGACAAAGTAGCGATTGTAACGGGATCGGGACGAGGCATCGGCGAGGGCATTGTTTTACGTTTTGCCGAAGAAGGCGCGAAAATTATTGTCAATGATGTGAACGAAGCGGATGCGAAGGCCGTTATAGACAAAATCAAGGCCAAGGGCGGCCAGGCGGTTGCCGTTCTGGGCTCCGTGGCCGATCGTGCGGTGGTCCAGAAGATGGTGGATACGGCCGTGAAGGAATTCGGAACGCTCGATATTATCGTGAACAATGCGGGGATCACGCGTGACTCCATTCTGCATAAGATGACGGATGAGCAGTGGGATTCCGTGATCAGCGTCAATCTTACGGGCGTATACTACGGCATCCAGTGCGCGGCGCGTGTGATGCGCGAAAAGAAGTATGGGAAAATTATTAATATCTCATCGACCAGCGCGCTGGGCAACGCGGGACAGCTCAATTATTCCGCGTCCAAGGCGGGCGTCATCGGCATGACCAAAACGGCGGCCAAAGAACTGGGGGCGAAGGGCGTTAATGTGAACGCCATTGCGCCGGGGATGATCTGGACGGACATGATGAAGAATATGCCCCCGGAAACCATCAAACAGATGGACGCCATGCTGCCCTTTATTGTGCCGATGAATCGCAAGGGATCGCCGCTGGACATCGCCAACCTGGCGTTGTTTCTGGCCTCGGATGAAAGTTCGTTTATCACCGGGCAGATTATCTTTTGCGACGGCGGGATGAAGATGTGACGGGGAAGGCCTTTGAGACGGACCCCCTTTCTGGAGGCGCGAGGCTGAAGGCTGAAGGAATAGACAAAAAAAGCAGGGAACGGTCAGCTTGCCCGGTGTATACATGGGCGACCGTTCCCTGCTTTTCTATGGCCTGAATTATAACGCCTGCCGTTACTGTTGATGTGTTTCACCCTTATACTGATCTTCCGTGATTTCCATCACTTCCGACTGCGGCAACGTCACTTTATTTTTAGTGACTTTATCTTTGAACTGGATGACGCCATTACCCTTTTTGTCGATGCTGTCCGTATAATAGACCTTTTTTGAAACCGGATCTACAATCTTATAATAGTTTGCGCATCCGGAAACGGCAAAAACGAAAACAAACGACAGAAAACACAACACAACCTTATTTTTCATTGCAGTTTCTCCTTTTCCATATCATGGTTGACCGTTGATTCTGGGAGCTCAGTCCCGGCATTCATTACTGGAACTTGCTTATTTTTCGAACATATAAAATGGGTGATAGTCTTTGTCAAGGCGTTTTCGTGCCAAGGATATTCTTTTCCCGGTCAAATTTATTGATGAAGCAATAGGTTAAGCCTTGCAAACTATTTTCCAAAAGTTTATAAAAAGGCTCAAACGTTAAGCATCATGAATGATCGATTGTTGTAAAAATAAAAGGAGGCAAATTTATGGAATCTGTTTTCAGCTTTACCGGGAAGACGGTCATTGTCACCGGAGGAGGTAGGGGCATAGGTCGTGCCATTGCTCTGGGGTTTGCTCAGGCCGGAGCCAATGTGGTGGTGTGCAGCAGATCGAAAGCGGAGATCGACGCCGTCGTGGAGGAAATCCGCAATAAAGGCGGCAAAGCTCTGGCCGTTGCAACCGATCTGACCGTTCATGCACAGCTGGAAAATCTTGTTGATACAACCGCCAAAGAATTTGGCCGGATTGACATTCTGGTGAACAATGCCGCCCGCAGCTTTCTGCGCGGTCTGCTCGATCTTCGCGAGGATGGCTGGGACAAATGTTTCAACACCAA
>Ga0351890_10091_pt1 | contig 34716 bp, 24 predicted proteins | sample TotcelFGM3001M15_FD_206743 | JGI IMG/M metagenome (GOLD analysis project Ga0351890, IMG submission 206743) | Enriched cells from coal bed in the Powder River Basin, Montana, United States - Total cells FGM rep3 HSBNCT.FGM.300.1.M15 ...
GCTTCGGCGGCAACGGCGATCTGACCAGCGTTCGGTCGTCGAACGCGATCTGCGGCCGGCTCACTGGCGATTCGGGCGGTCATGTGGTTCACCGTTCAAATGCCGGCGGCCGTAGACGACGTCAACTCCGACGATGGTTGCCAACGGCGGCTTGATGCACGAAAATCCTGTGTAGGTGACAGTAACATCACGAACGGTGCTTTCGAGGATCGATCGCCATGTTGAGTCGAGGTCCCGCGAGCGCCGACAACTGGCTGCCGCTCCGCCGCGCCGACGGTTTGGCCGTTGGACCGTGAGGCACCGACTTCGACCTGTTTACCGACCATACAAATTCCCCGGAGATTGCCATGCAGACCCGCCGCCTTGTTCCGATTTTGCTTGCCGTCGCACTTTCTGCGGACCGCGCGCATGCCGACGACGCTCCCGGCGCGCGAAGCCTGGTCAACACTTCGTCCAGTCCGCATGTCAAGTTCCAGAATCCGGACCTGAACGCGGTCCGCTGGACGGGCGGATTCTGGGGCGAACGGTTCGCGTTGTGTCGCGAAGTGACGATCCCCGCGATGTTCGAAGTCATGCAGAAACCGGACAACTCGGCCAACTTCCAGAACTTCCGGATCGCCGCAGGATTGGCCGAAGGCGAATTCTCCGGCAACCATTGGAGCGACGGCGACTGCTACAAGCTGATCGAAGCGGCCGCGGCTGTGTACTGCCTCACGGCCGATCCGGAACTGGATCGCGTGATGGACCAGTGGATCGAGGTGATCGCCAAGGCCCAGGAACCGGACGGCTACATCTCGACCCAGATTCAATTGACCGAGCGCGAGCGCTGGCAGGACCTGAAACACCACGAGTTGTACAACATGGGGCACCTGCTCACCGCCGCTTGCGTCCATCACCGGGCGACCGGCAAGGACAATTTTCTGGACGTCGCCCGCAAACTGGCGGACTATCTCTGCACGATCTTCCTGCCGCGTCCCAAGGAACTCGCTCATTTCGGCTTCAATCCGTCGAACATCATGGGAGCGGCCGAACTGTACCGCACGACGAACGACGCCAAATACTTAAGGCTGGCCAAGACGTTCGTCGACATGCGCGGTTCGGCGCCCGGCGGCAGCGACCAAAACCAAGCCAAGGTGCCGCTGCGCCAGGAACAGGAAGCGGTCGGTCATGCGGTGACCGCGGCCTACCTGTGGTGCGGTGCGGCCGACGTTTACGCGGAAACGGGCGAACAGGCTCTCTTGGACGCTTTGTTGCGGCTGTGGGAAGACGTGACCGAGCGAAAAATGTACGTCACGGGCGGCATTGCCGCGCTGCATGCGGGCGAAGCCGATCGCCGGTTGCTGCGCCGCTGGCCGCGCGACTCGGTGCATGAAGCGTTCGGCGCGCCGTACCAATTGCCCAACCGCACGGCCTACAACGAAACGTGCGCGAACATCGCCAATGCCATGTGGAACTGGCGGATGCTCGTCCTGACCGGCGACGCCAAATACACGGAAGTCATGGAACGGGTGCTGTACAACAGCATGTTGTCGGCGGTCGGGATCGAAGGACGCGACTTCTTCTACACCAACCCGCTGCGCCGCATCGACGGCCAACCGCTGCTGAGTAACGACTCGGCGGCGCGCTGGTCCGACACGACGCCCGCGTCACCGCTGCGCTGCTTCTGCTGCCCGCCCAACGTAGCTCGCACGCTGGCCGAGTTGAACGCCTGGAGTTACGGACTGGGCAAGGACGCCGTCTGGGTTCATCTGTACGGCAACAACGTCCTCGACAGCCGCTTGCCCGGCGGCGGCGAGATTCGCCTCGTCCAACAGACGCAGTATCCTTGGGACGGCCAAGTGACGATCGCGGTCGAGAAAGCTCCGGCGCGGGAACTGGCCTTGATGCTGCGGATCCCCGGCTGGGCGCAGGGAGCGACCATCCAGGTCAACGGCCAAGCCGCGGGGATCGAGACCGAACCGCGCGCGTACGTCGAGTTGTGGCGGCGTTGGATCGCTGGCGACACGGTCCAGATCGATCTGCCGATGGAAGTGCGGATGGTCGAGGCTCACCCGCTGGTGGAAGAAACCCGCAATCACGCCGCAGTGATGCGCGGCCCCGTCGTCTACTGTCTTGAATCGGTGGATCTGCCCGTTGGCACGGCCCTCGACGACGTGCGGCTGCCGCGTCAGTCGTCCTGGCAGGCGCGGCACGATGCGGACCTGTTGCGAGGCGTCACCGTGTTGGAGACCGAAGCCCGGCAGTTGCCGCAATCGAGCCTTTCGACGGCCCTGTACCGCCCCCTGCCCGCTGGTCCCACGAGTCGTATTCCCATGCGACTGATCCCCTACTATGCTTGGGCCAACCGCGGTCCAAGCGAAATGACCGTCTGGATCCCGCTATCAAACGACACTCCGCAGTAAGTCAGCCGAGATATCTTGCTTGTGGTTTAGCATCGTTCGAAAACAGACCAGGCTTGAGAGGCTTAATGAACATGTTTCGCGATCCGTTGATTGTCGTGATGTTGGTGATGCTGGCGCCCTCCGCGGCGGCTTTTCGGGCGGTTGCGGCCGAGGGGCCGGAACTGCCCGCGGCGTGGCAGGAGCAGTGGAATGCGGAGATCGGCTTGTGGACTCGACGCGGCGCAGGCCACACGGCGCCGGTGGCCGCGGCGGAACGCGTGCATCCGGGTACGACCGCGGCGGCACAGTTGGTCGCCGCGGCGCTGGTCAATCGCCTGGACGAAGTGGACGCCGGCGCCGTGCTGCATGCGCTGCGCCGGATGCAAGTGACCGACGGCGGGAACCGTCACGGCTGCCTGAAATGGTATTGGGAGGAACCGCGGCCGGTGGACACCAACGCGGCATTCTTCACCGGGCTGAATCTGATCGTGCTGCGGCTGGGGTTCCCCGCTCAGGTCGAGCGACTCGATGCCGGCGCTCGGGACACCCTGGAAGCCATCCTCCGGGATCTGAGCGTCTGGTTCGATCAGACGCTGTCGCATCCCTCGCGGTACTATCCCAACAAGTACATGGGCGATCTGGTCTGCCGCTGGTTGTTGATCGAGACATTGGGCCAGCAGACCGAGCGGGATCGGGTGGCGGCGGAGATGCTCGAATCGTCTCGCTACTGGCGTGACGCAAACTGGGGCTGGGGCGAGCACATGAGCAACATCTACGCAGTCGTGCTGCTGGACCAGATCTCGGTGCTGCTGATGCTCAGCAGAGACTTGCCCGTCGAGGTCCGTCGCGCTTATACCGAGCTGCGCGACGACCTGCTGGCGATCGAGGACGCTTACGGAAGCGGCCCGCGCGCGCCGATGATCCGCGACTACAACTTCGACCGCAGCCCCGTCCACGCCAACTACCGCGACCGCGTGCGCCGGCCCGAGACCCCGTCGGACCTGTCCACCGGCAACCTTGCGATGCAGCCGGTGCTGGCCACACTCGGCTGGTCCGAGACCGTACCGCCGCGCGCCCCGCCGCAGCAAGACATCGCCGTGCCGTGCTACGGCGGCATCGTTGCGGTTGCGCGCGTCGAGGGCTCAGTACGTCTGGGGACGCTCAGCCGGTTTCCCCTGATGCCTCAGATGGAACACCCGACATGGGGCCTCTCGTGGCAAACCTTTCCCGTCACGCTCCGGCACGAGCAGGGCGGTTGGGGTTTCCTGCAGTGGCGTTCCGAGATGGGCGGCCAGAGCCGGGCGCACCCGGCCGAGCGGCGGGCCGAAGCGTACTTGCAGAACGCGCTGACCTTCGACAAACTCAAGCCGATCGTCGGCCGTACGTGGTCCGTCCAGGAGGGTGGCCATGCGATCGTGCTGCGGATCATGCCCGAGCTTTACGACCCTTGGGACGGCTTGATCGACCGTTTCCGGCTGGTCGAGCCGAGGGCGAAAGTTTCGGTTTCGGAACCCAGCGGGCCGTGGACACAGATCGTGTTAGATTTTGGCGACCGGGCCGTCAGCGTCCACCACCTCAGCCTCGACGGCCACCAGCCCCGAATGATCCAACCGGACGGCGGGCCATGGGACTGGCAGATCGCCTACGATGCAGCCGACCTGGCCGGCCGCAAACGCGTCGCCAACCTCTGGGCCTTCAGCCTGGCCGGCCGCATCGAGAATGCACCGCGCCTGGAGCGTATCGAGGGCGAAGAAGCCTGGGAACTGACCTGGAACCTGGGCACCACCCGCCCAACGTGGCGTCTGCTGATCAACCCCGCCGAAGAAAATCCGCTGCGTCGGCGGTGAGGTGTCCAGACTTCGTCGCTTGAGATCCTGCGCATCGTCACCGTTGGCATCGCAACGGTACGACTCCGGGGTCACGGAGAGGCTGTGAAGAAATTGGGACAGGCACCTCGTGACTAAAGAGCGGGGCGAAAACCTCCGCTTGGTGGAGGTACTCACCTCCCGGGAACCTCGAAACCCTGCGCTTCAGGATCCTCGGCAGGCATCACAGCGGCAACCGCAAGGCCGGTTGACGGGCGCCGGTTTCAAGGTTCCGTCGGACGGTGCTTGTGTGGCCTGTGCCGTCTGCGATAATGGTTCCTCGCGGCAAGGTTTATCCTGGAGAGCCGCGTTTTGAACTTAGGATTCGGCGGCGGTGCGATGGGTGGACTGATGACGGATGCAGTGTGGTATTTTGCGGACGGGGACGTGGAACGAGGGCCGATCACCGAGGCCCAACTGCGGGTCTTGATCGGGACGGGCAACCTGAAGCCCGAGGACCTGGTTTGGAAGGAAGGAATGGAGGATTGGACGCCGGCGGGCGAAGTCTCCGGGCTGTTCGATCAAGCCGCTCCGGCAACCCCGCCCGCTACGCCCGGCTCGCCTGTGGCGGCCGATGCCAAGCTGAAGTCGTCCAAAGGGGCCAAGGCGGCAGCCTCCGCGGCTCCCGCGGCGGAAGCAAAGCCGCGTTCGATCCAGATACGGTTCGACGTCAAGCGGCCCTTGGAGATTTTCCGATTCGCCGCGTTTCTGGGCCAACCGCTGCTGCTGGTCGGACTGCTGCTGATCCTGCTGTCGCGTGGTTGTGATCGTTTGGGCGAACGACACGTGGCGCGGGCCGAGGCTCAAGCCAAACAGGGGGAAAGCGATTTTCAAGACGAGTGGGACCGGCAGAAGCAGTCGATCGAACAAGAGTTGAACGATCTGCAGGCGAAAAGCGATCCGAATGCGGAAGAGCGTGGCCGGCGCGATTTGCTCGCCGAACAACTGCGGACGTTGAACGAAGCGAAACAAGCCGAGTTGAACCGACTGCGGGTCGGCAAGCTGCGCGCGTTGAGCACTGCCGCTCGAGACGCTCAAGTCACGCAAGCCTTGGGCAGCTTCTGGCGGGAGGGCATTTTCTGGCTGGGCGCCTGCCTGTTTTCGCTGGCCTTGCTGATCGTCGGATTTTCCGCAACCGGCCCGGAACGATGGATGGCCCTGGTCATGCTCACCGTGATCGTGTTCAGCCTCTTCATGCAACAGCTGGAATAAGCACGCGGCCGCCTTTTGGAGTGCGGTGGCTTGACACCGCTTTGGCAATTCACCCGACCTTCGCACGGAGATGCTGTGACGAAATTGGGACAGGGCCAATACTGTTCGGCACCGCGGTTGCTAGTGGCACGCATCCTCGACGCTTGTCGTCGAGTCATTGAGGAAAACGGGGCCACGACGGCAACTCTCAGAGAGCACCGTTTGATCCTCGCCGCTCGCCGGCGAGTGCGTCAGGTTAATTGGCGGTATCACGATGTCAGCCATCTATCCTGAATCTCCCGACGGCAAGCGTCGGGGATCACGGTCGTTCGAGGTGGACGCTTGTTCGTGGCCACGTAACCTGAACCACTCGCCGGCGAGCGGCGAGGATGCCTGCCCAAGCAAGAAGCGTGCCGAACAGTATTGGGACAGGGCGTGTTTTCGCGGTGTCTGTTCGGAGCCCGTCCCATTTTTCACGGCCTCGGAGCCATGCTACGGCCCTTGCGGCAGCCACTTGGCGACCGTTTCCAATTTCTCCTCCGCCGAACCATTGGCCAATTGTGTGCCTTCGGACTCGCCGAGAAGCTTCTGGCAGGCGGTCAGGAAATGGGCATCCTGCAACAGCCCTCGCATCTGATACATGCGGGCTTCGGCCAGCACCGGCAACGGGTTTTCGTGTGATTCCGCGAGCAGGATTCGTAGGCGATTGAGCACGTGTTCCGCTTGCATTCCGGCGGGCAGCGGACCCATTCGCCAATTAGCGTCCACAAACTTGAACAGCGACTCCAACTCCCGCTCGACCGGATCCTGATCGGCTTTCTTTTCCACGCGCTCGATTTGGACCTGGATATTGTTCAGCGTCTTCGACTCGAACAATTTCCTGGTTTGCACCAAGTCGTACAAATGGATCTCTGTTTCGTTCTTGAGCAGTTGCTGTTTGGGGATTGCCGTCAGCACGATATTAAAAACGCAAATCACGTCGACGCCGGCTTGCTGCGCCTTTTGACGCATGTCTTTGGGGGTAACGATGCCCAAGAACACGATTCCCGGGGCCAGCGGAGTCGCCTGCGCCGGCGGGGCGCCTTGGGGCTGAGCGGGCCCGCCAAAACCGCCGGGGATCCCAGCCATGCCACCACCCATATCGGGGCTCATGCCGCTGCCGCCCGTCTCGCCGTAGCCGCCCATCCCGGGAGCCGCGCCTCCGGCTGCGGGCACATCGGCTTTGCCCAGCGACGCCATGGCTTGGCCAAAGTCGCCGCGGGCAATCCGCTCTTGAAGCTGAGCCACCACCTTGGGTCCCAGTTCGCCGGTCAATTGCTGCATCAGCGGAGGGATGTGAGCGCCGCCTCCCATACCGGGCTGTCCGCCCGTCATGTCGGGCATGCCTCCCGCCGGCTGGCCGCCCGGCGCCTGGCCCGCAGCGCCTCTGGCCGGAAGATTCTGCGTGGTGCCAATGGGAAAGATATTCCCGTCGTAGTTCCGCAACGGGACGTATTCCATCGCGATCCCCCAACGCAAGGCCATCGCGGGACGTTTCAGGGGGACGATCCAGCCCATCTGGTCGAGCACTGTTTTCGCTTCGCTCGCTTCGGCGGTGACGCCATGTGCGCACAGATAGGCGATGGCGTCCTGATCCCGTCCTTGGCGAAATGCCAAGACGGCTTTTTCCACCAGCGTCAATGGCTTGGGAGCCTGCTGACCGGTCATGTTTCCGGAGTCGGGAGAGGCGGAGCCATCGGGGTTCGTCGAGTCTCCGGACGGAGACGACGAGGAATCCGGCGACATCGCCCCTTCAGGATAACCGCTCGGCGGAGCCGAAACTCCCTCCGGCATCGTGTTCTCGGAACCACCGGGCGTGGACGCCGACGAATCGCTGCTGTCGGGCGTGGCCCCCGGCGTCTGGCTGTCGGACGCGCCGCCGGATGCCGGCGGTTGGTCCGCCGAGGAGTCCGCGGGCATGCCCGACGAAGTACCGTCGGCAGGCGTACCGCTGGGGCCGGTAGTGCCGGATCCCTCGGGGCTGGGACCGCTGGACGAGCCCGGCGTACCGGAATCCGTGGTTGCGGATCCCTGCGCGGTGGGATCGGAGTCGCCGGGAGTTGGGGAGGCTGCACCGGGCGTATCGCCGGGCGTCATGGCACCATCGGCCACCGCTGGGGCTGAGGAAGAATCGCCGCCGCCGCCGCAACCCAACAGGACGGCAATCCAGAGGCCGACACCAGCGAAAACAAGGACGTATCGCATAGCAGTCACCCGATGTAAAGGTCGCTGCCTGCAGAGCGGAGGCGTGCAACAGGCTGGGAGTGGGGCTCGAAGCCGGCCGGACGCAAGACGCCGCTTCCAAGCTCGCAGGCTAGCGACAGCTGGACAATAACCAATGTCTCTCAGGACATTCAACGGCTTACGTCGGCTCCAATTATGGCCCTTTTGTCCGCGGCTGTCGAGTCATCTAGGCGAGATCTTTGTTTTTTCCGCGGTTCGCGCTATTCGACCATCTGCATCCCCTGGGGCGGGCGTTTCCAATGCAGGTCCATTTCCTGCTCCAAGTCGCGATACCATTGGCTGAAGTACGTCTGCAATTCCACCCGAGCCAGGAAGTTCATTTCGTTGGTCAATCCTCCGTCGGCGAACAGCTGGCGGCGCGTCTCCTCGTCCGGCGATTCGGACGCGATTCGGACCACATACACGACGGTCTGGGGGCCGTTGGCTGCCACGCCGATTTCGCCTGGCTCCAACGCAAACACGGCACGCATAAAATCGTGGCTGGGAAAGTCGACGCCTTCGACGGCGTTCAGCATCGGGGCGCCGGAACCCATTGGCAGCGAGCCACGGGTCAGCCACGTAAACTCAGGCGGCTCGAGCACACGCGAGGACTGGGCTTCTGTAACCGACTCGCGCAAAGGCTTGTCGCCCGGTAATGCTTTGGCCATTCTTTCGGCTTCAGCCCTGGCCATTTGAAATGCTTCGCCCCGTTTCCAGGCTTTGATCACCTCGTCGCGAACCTCCGCCAACTTGGGAACGAAAGCCTCTTGCTCTGCGGTTTTCCAATACAGGAACTCGACGTCGATTTCAAACGAACGGATCTGATCGGCCTTGAACAGAGGCTGGCGGTCGGTGAACGCGATCTCGGCAAACGATTCGCGGCGGAATTGATTGCCCGCAAAGCTGAATCGGAACGCTTTGCCCAGCTCGTAATCGGCGATCTCCAATTCGTCGACCGGCGGGGTGTCGCCGACAATCAGCCCGTGCTGTTGCGCCAACTGCTTCAGATCCGGCCGCGGAGGTTCGGGGGTCGGAACCTTGGACTTGGCCTGTGCTCTCCACGAGGCGTGAAGGCGGAAGTATTTGTCGAGTTCCGTCCGCGCCGCTTTGAGCGAGGCAGTCACTTTGTCTTGGGCCGGCGCACGGGCCAAGTTGCGGCGAATCTCCGCCTCGACCTCGGACAACGGCTTGTACTGCGCGGGCGGATCGCCAGCCTCCCCCGCACCGTCCTGGGGCATCGCCGCGGCGGGTTCTTCTGCCGGCTCGTCTTTTGCCGCCGGTTCCTGCACCGACTCTTGTTCTGGCGCGGGCTTGTCGGGCTTGTCGGAGACTTCTGTCTTAGTCGTCGGAGCCGGTTCTTTTTCCTTCGCTGCGGCCGGCTGACTTTTCGTCGCGGGTGCCGGCGCCGCATCGGACTCGGGCGGGACGGCTTCGTCACCGGGGTAACTGACGAAAAACGTCGGCGCGCGGCGAGGGACGTCGCGGCGAGACTGTTTCGCTTCGCCTTCCGGTGCCGGCTTCGGGTTGGTGCCGGGGGCTTCGAGCTTCAGTTCCTCTTCCTTGGCGGCCGACGGATCCTTGGCGGCTGGTTTTTCCGCAGGCATTTCTTCGGCTTCGCCCGTCACAGGCTGATCCGGTGATTTCGCGGGCTGAACCGGTTCGGATTCTGCCGCCGGCTGCGATTCTTTCTCCGGCTCGGTCGCCGGTGTCTCCGTTGGCGGCCGATCGCCGGGCACGGCGTCGGCCGGCTTGGGAGCTTCGTCCGCAGCTTGGTCCGGGACCTTGAAATCGCTCTTGTTGTTCTCGTAATACTCCTCGACTTGCTCTGGGGTGACGGCCGCCATCTCTTCCTGGAGGAATTTTTCGAAGTCGGCTTTCAGATATTCAAAGGCGATCTTACGACGCCGCTTGAAACCGGCCTCCGGGCTGTCGGGAGATGGATAGCGATCTCGGCCTTCTTCGTACAAGGCGACGATTTGAGCCTCGGTCGGCTGCGCCGTGACTTGGCTCTCGAAATCCGCGACCGGCACCGGCAGCAATTCCGCTTTCACTCGGCGATTCATCCGGTTGAAGCCGTCCCAAGCGAGGCTGGGCGACATGGCGAACAGACCGCTGCCAGCCATCATCCGCATGTGCTGGGCGGCTAGTTCGATCCGCAGTTGGTCGAACAATTGCGCCCGATCAAGCCGGCCTTGGGTGGCCTCTTGCAGTAAAGGCCCGAATTCGCTGCGCGGCACGACGTCGTCGCTCAGCGTGTCCAAAAACTCGTCGAGCGCCGCGTCCGTGATCCGCACGCCTAGATCTTGCGCTTTCCGCGCCAGGATCACGGTTTGAACCAAATCCTCCTCGGCATACGACCGCGGGATTCCCGGGTCGAACACCCGGCCGTTCATGACGACGACGCCCAGGCCCTTAGGTTGCCCTTTGGCCTCGATCGTCTTTTGCACCAGCAGATCGAGGAAGCGCACCGTCAGGTTGTGAGCGTCCCGGATGGCCCACAACTCGCCTTCGTCAATCTTGCCGTGTTTCCACGTGACGACCACTTCGTTGGCGACAGAGCCGCCACCGCTCGGTGCTCCGTATTGCAAAAGATAGTCGCCCACCACAAAGGTGAGCATGATCAGAACGCCGAATACGGCCAACATGACCTTCTGATTACGACGGAAAAAGGACAGCGGACTGGACATTCGCGGACTTCCTCAAACTGCCTAGCGGCCTCGAACCCGGGGTCACCCGCCACCAAAGTATCCGCACCATCCCTTGACAGCATTCCCTGTAGGATGTTAATGCAATGCCTTGTTCGCGGGACATACTCCGTCCAACAAAGCCGCAGATTGTAGCGCCATTTGACGTAAATACAATCCCAAAAAGCCTTGTCGGACACGTTCCCTCGTGATTTGCTGACCCCAACAAGGGGCCGCAAGAGGATGTCGGCGACTGGATAAACTGGATCATTTGTGCAGCTTGGATTAGATACAGTTGAGTAATCATGGCAAAAAAAGCGGCGGAAAAAGGTGGGAAATCTTTGGTCATCGTGGAATCGCCTGCCAAGGCACGTACGATTGCCAAATTCCTGGGCAACGATTTCGCGGTTGAGGCCAGCATTGGCCACATCCGCGATCTGCCGCAAGGCGCGAAAGAGGTGCCGGACGAATTCAAGGACGAGGAGTGGGCCTACTTGGGCGTGAATGTCGATCAGGATTTTACGCCGATCTACATCGTTCCGTCGGACAAGAAGAAACAAGTCACCAAACTTCGCGCAGCCCTCAAAGATGCGAAAGACGTATACCTGGCGACGGACGAAGACCGTGAGGGCGAGGCCATCAGCTGGCACCTGTGCGAAGTGCTCCGTCCCAAAGTGCCTGTGCATCGGCTGGTGTTTCACGAGATCACCGAGGAAGCCATCCTCGAGGCCCTGCGCAACCCGCGACAGATCGACGAGGGGCTGGTCAAAGCGCAAGAGGCGCGACGGATTCTCGATCGGCTGTACGGCTATGAAGTCTCGCCGTTGCTGTGGCGAAAAATCGGCCCCCGGCTGTCGGCCGGCCGCGTGCAAAGCGTGGCCGTGCGGCTGATCGTCCAGCGAGAACGCGAACGGCAGGCGTTTGTTTCCGCCAGCTACTGGGACTTGATCGCAGAATTCATTACTCCTGACGGGCACGAATTCAATGCCGCGCTGGTTTCCGTCGGCGGCCGCCGCATCCCGTCCGGCAAGGATTTCGATTCCAAGACCGGCAAGATCAAAGATCCGAACTTGCTGGTGCTTGGGCAACAGGAAGCATCCCAGTTAGCCGAGCGGCTGCAAACCGCCGAATTTCTCGTGACGGCCCTTGAGAACCGGCCCTACACGTCCCGCCCCTCGCCGCCGTTCACGACCAGCACGATGCAACAGGAGGCCAATCGCAAGCTGGGCTTCACCGCACGCAAGACGATGAGCTTGGCGCAAAACCTGTACGAAAACGGCTACATCACCTACATGCGTACCGACTCGACCACCTTGGCTCAAGTGGCGATCGAAGCCGCACGCGAACTGGTCCGCTCGGAATACGGCCCGGATTTCCTGCCCGATGCGCCGCGAACGTACGCTTCGAAAGTCAAGAACGCCCAAGAGGCGCACGAGGCGATCCGGCCCGCCGGCCATCCTTTCCGCGTGCCCGAGTCGGTGCGGGGCGAGTTGGACAGCGATCAGTTCCGGCTGTTCGAACTGATTTGGAAGCGGACGATCGCCAGCCAGATGGCCGACGCCCGCGGCCGGCGGATCACGATTGGGATCGAAGGCGGCGAGGCCGTGTTCCAGGTCAGCGGCAAAACGATCGATTTTCCCGGCTTCCTCCGCGCCTATGTCGAAGGCTCGGACGATCCCCAAGCGGAACTGGCGGACAAGGAAACGCTGCTGCCCAAGGTCGAACGGGGCCAGAGCGTCGGTTGCGGCGGCTTGGCGAGCAAGAGCCACGCGACGCAACCGCCGCCCCGGTTCAGCGAAGCGGCCCTGACCCAGGCGCTGGAAGAGATGGGCATCGGCCGCCCCAGCACGTACGCTTCGATCATCGATACCATTCAGGCCCGCGAGTACGTTTTCAAGCGGGGCAATGCGCTGGTTCCCTCGTGGACCGCCTTTTCGGTCGTCCGATTGCTGGAACAGCACCTGGGCAGCCTCGTGGATTACGAATTCACGGCTCAGATGGAAGATTACCTGGACGCCATCAGCCGGCACGAACGGCAACCGCAGGACTATCTGCGAGAGTTTTTTCACGGCGACGAGCGGCCGGGGTTGAGGCAACTGGTCCAAGACAAGATCAAGCAGGTCGACGCGCGGGAGATGAGCCGGTTTTCGCTCGGTACGCCGGCCTCCGGCGAGCACCTCGATGAAGTCTTCGTTCGAGTGGGCAAGTTCGGGCCGTTTTTGGAGCAGGGCGACCGCCGCGCGAGCATTCCGCATGCCATGCCGCCCGACGAACTGACGCGGGACAAAGCGTTGGAAATGCTCGCGCGCGGCCAGCGCGAAGACGAAGCGATGGGCCAGTGTCCGCAAACGGGCAAGCCCGTGTACTTGAAGACGGGACGATTCGGACCCTACGTCCAGCTGGGCGCCACCGATGACAAAGAGAAAAAGAATGCCTCGCTGCCCAAGGGTATGGCGGTGGAAGAGGTCGACTTGGAAACGGCGCTCAAGTTGTTGGCCCTGCCGCGCACGCTGGGCGCCCATCCGGACAACGGTCAGCCGGTGGTGGCGCACAGCGGCCGTTACGGACCGTTTGTCAAGTGCGGCGACGAAACCCGCTCGCTGCCCGAAGACGTAACTCCGCTGGACATCAGCTTGGACCAAGCGGTGATGCTGTTGGCCCAACCCAAGGCGGGGCGGGGACGCCGCGCCGGCGCGACCAAGGAACCGATCAAGGTCTTCGACGCCTCGCCGGTGACCAGCCAGCCGGTGAAACTGCTGGACGGCCGCTACGGTCCGTACGTCACCGACGGTCAAACCAACGCCTCGCTGCCCAAAGGCGTAGCCGTCGAGAGTGTGACGCTGGAGTCGGCCTTGCAACTGCTCGCCGAACGAGCCGCCAAAGGCCCCGCTCCCAAACGGGGGCGGCGGTAAGCATTTTCTTCCCGCACGGCATCGCGTAAGACGATTTGCAAACACGGAACGAGACGATGACAACCGACGAACGTCCCCAAGTCCACCTGTTCACCGACGGAGCCTGTGCGGGCAATCCCGGTCCCGGCGGGTGGGCGTACATCCTGCGGCACGAGCGTTCCGGCAAGGAAAAAGAAGGCACCGGCGCGGCCCAGTTGACGACCAACAACCGCATGGAGCTGATGGCCGTCATCCGCGGCTTGGAGGCGCTCCGCGAACCGTGCGACGTGACGGTGTTCACGGACAGCGAGTACGTCGGCAAGGGCCTGAGCCAGTGGATGAGCAAATGGAAGTCGAATGGCTGGCGGCGTCGCGAAGGGGCCGAATGGAAGCCGGTGAAAAACGACGAATTGTGGAAACAGTTGGATCAACTGACCGGCGTCCACCGCGTCAGCTACAAACGCGTCGCCGGGCACAGCGGGCACCCGGAAAACGAACGTTGCGATCAACTCGCCGTGCAAGCGTATCAGCAGTTCCTGAAGGACGCCAAAGGCTGTGCCGCCGCGGCGTCTGATTGACACCCTCCGTTTTAGCAACCCAAGGATCGGGAACATCGCTCCCCAGTTCAAAACGCTATGAACCACGATACCACCTCTGCGTCGCCGACATTGTTCGGTCATCCCGCCGGCTTGTTCACGCTGTTTTTCGCCGAGATGTGGGAGCGATTCTCCTACTATGGGATGCGGGCCCTGCTGGTCTTCTACATGATCAAAGGGTTTTTGCGGTACGGGGACGGAGATGCCTACGCCGTCTACGGGGCCTACACGGCGCTGGTCTACATGACACCGTTCTTCGGGGGCATGTTGGCGGATCGCCTGTTGGGTGCCCGGCGCGCGGTGGTCTTGGGCGGGCTGCTGATGGCCGCGGGCCACTTGATGATGACGATCGAGACCCAAGCGGCGTTTTTTGCGGCCTTGGCCTTGCTGATCTGCGGCAACGGATTCTTCAAGCCCAACATCTCGACGATCGTCGGCGGGCTGTACCCGGCGGGCAGTCCCAAACGCGACGGCGGGTTTACGATTTTCTACATGGGCATCAACTTGGGCGCGGCCATGTCGCCCCTGCTGTGCGGATACATTGGCGAGACCTACGGTTGGCATTATGGGTTCGGGCTGGCAACCCTCGGGATGTTGACCGGTCTGGCGGTGTTCGTGAACTGGCTTCCTCCGGACGGCGTCGGGGCTCCGCCGGATCGGGACCAACTGAAGCTGCGGCCGGTTGCTGTGACGCAAACGCTGATCATGCTGGGCGTGGCCACGGCCGCTTTGGGCCTGATCCTGTTCCGCCCCGACAACCCGTTCTCGATCGCCGTCAACGTCTTTGTCGCCGTCTGCCTGGTGGCTGCGGGCATCGTGGCCTGTATCGCGCTGCGCGGCGGCGTGGGGGGACTGATCAACCTCGAATGGGCGACGTACTTGGGGACGTTACTGACCGTTCCGGTGTTCGCCTTGCTGGTTTCCGGTTTTGCCCCGTTGCGAGCCGACCAGCGTGGCGTCCACCTGGTCCCGCAGTGGATGATCGACAACTTGGAACCAAACGGGATCCTGGCGATGGTGTTGACCGAGATCAGCCGTCCGGCCGGATTGGTTCTGATGCTGGCCGGCCTGCTGGCGACGGCCTATCTGGGCATTCAGACGTTTCGTTTGGACAGGATTCCCCGCCAACGAATGTATGTGGTCCTGATTCTGACCTTTTTCTCGATGTTGTTTTGGGCCTTTTTTGAACAAGCGGGCAGTTCGATCAACAATTTCACGGACCGCAACGTGGATCGTGTGCTCGAGCAGCGCACGGTGACGGAGGCCGAGATCGGCCAAACGATTCGCATCCAGCCGACCCAGGAGCAACTGGGGTACATCAACGGCGAGCGGATGTTCACCCTGGACGAACTGGACCGGCTGCGGGAACAGCACGGCGGGGATCTCGACTTTGAAATCGACTGGCTGGTCACCGAAAGCAATATGGGCATGGGGATTGCGCCCCGGATCCGCGAGTTGCCGGCCAGCACGTTCCAAGCCGTCAATCCGATCTACATCATGGTGTTCGGGCTGGCGTTTACGGCCCTGTGGACGATCTTGGGCCGCATGGGCCGGGAGCCCAGCACGCCCGTCAAGTTCGCCTTTGGCTTGCTGCAGTTGGGACTTGGCTTCGGGGTGTTCTGGTACGGGGCGCAGCTGGCCGACACGCGCGGCATGGTGGGCCTGTGGGTGCTGTTCGTCGGCTATCTGCTGCACACCAGCGGCGAACTGTGCCTGTCGCCGGTCGGCCTGTCGATGATCACGCGGCTGTCGCCGGCGAACCTGGTCAGCACGGTGATGGGCGCGTGGTTCCTGGCGACCGCGTTCTCCCAGTTCCTGGCCGCGATCATCGCCCAATTCACCGGCGTCGAGTCCACCGAAGGCAACGGGGGCGCGGGCATCCCGATTCCTCAAGAGACGGTCCACGTGTACGGCGACGTGTTCGGCAAGATCGCCATCGCGGCTGTCATCTCGGCGATGGCTTGTTTCGTCCTGGCTCCGCTGCTGAAACGCTGGATGCATGAAGAGGCTGAAACGGAATGATTATGATGCGAAGACCTGACAGGACGAGGATTATGTGGTGCGTGGTCCTCGGCGTTCTGGGCGCAGCCGGCGCCGGCGGGGCCGCAGAAGACGCCTACCTGCGTTATGTCCATCCCACGATTCGCGAGCCGTTTGCCGACCTTGTCGATCTGCGCGTCCCAACCGAATTGGAGGATCGCCGGACCGCCGAACTCGGCCTGGTGGACGTGACGAAAGGCCCGTTCCGCGCGGACCCGTCCGGCGAACGAGACAGCACCGCCGCCATTCAGGCGGCCATCACGTTGGCCCGCGATCACCAGATGGTGTGCTTTTTTCCGCCGGGCACCTACCGCGTGTCGGACACCCTCGAGTGCGTCCAGCAGCTGTATCGGCGCGCTAACGGTCGCGTGTTCGGCGCGAACCGATTCCCCAACCTGCTGGTCGGATCGCGGGCCGGTCCCGAGCGTCCGAAGCTGATTCTAGCCCCCAACTCGAATGGATTCGGCGACCCGGACCAGCCGAAGATCTTCGTCCGCTTCTGGTCCCGCGGCTATCTGAACCCGACGACGGCGGATCGCGTGAGCGACGGCTTGCCGCCGGAGGTCGAACAGCCCAACATCGGCATGAACCAGATGCTGGTGAATCTGGACATCACGATTGGCGCGGGCAACAGCGGGGCCGTCGCGCTCCGCCACCAGGCGGCGGAAGGTTCCGCGATCGAGGATTGTACGATCGATGCCACGCATGGGTTGATCGGCATCCAAGGCGGCATCGGCTCGGGGGGCGGCAGCGCCGGCGTGACGGTGATCGGCGGCCGCGTGGGACTAGATTTCACCGGCTACCTGTCGGGCACGCAACCCACGCCGACCATCACCGGATTCACGTTGCGCAGCCAGACCGAGGCGGCCATCCGCAGCACCAGTCGCCAAACGCTGGTAGCCGCCGGGCTGAAGATCGTCGCCGACCGCTGTGCAGGGCCGCTGATCCAGGTCACCAGCAGCGGGCCGATCACCGCCGGGACGGCGATGCCGAAGACATCAAGGCCGCGGCCCAATCAAGGGGAACTGACGCTGGTCGACGCGGAGATCGAGTTTACGGGACAAACGCTGACGCAACCGGAACGCGTGGCGGTGTGGTCGGACCGCGGCGTGTATTTGCACAACGTGTACCTGCGAGGCGCCGCAAAGGTCGTGGTGGATCCGGCACAGCACGTGGAAATCCCCGGCGACGCGGCCGGCTGGATCCGCATCCGCCGGTATGCACACGCCTGCCGTTCGCTGCCGGATCAAGGCGTCGTGTACCACTATCCGGTGTACGTCGACGGTCGCCGCGTTCCCCAGGTGCTGGACGTCCAGGCGGGCGCGCAGCCCCCGCCGGGCCTGCAGGCCCGGCACCTGTGGTCGCCACAGTTCCCCAGCTTTGAGTCTCCCGGCGCCGTCGACGTCAAGGCGGACCCGTACCGGGCTCGAGGGGACGGCCGTGCCGACGATACCGACGCGATCCAGCGGGCGATCGACGAGCACGAGATCGTGTTCCTGCCCAAAGGCTGTTATCGTTTGACGCGCACTCTGGAATTGAAACCTCGCACCAAATTGATTGGAACCGGCCAGCATCTATCATTGCTCGTCGCATCCGGTGCGGACGAGTTCTCCGGCGGCGCGCATTCCGCACCGCTGGTGCGCACGGCGGACACGGCCGACGCCGAGACGGTGCTGGGATTCCTTGGGTTGTATGCGACCGGCGACGTGCGCGGAGCCACGGCACTGGAGTGGCGCAGCGGCGGCCGCTCGGTGTTTCGCGCCGTCGAGATCCGCGTGCCGACGACGTCCGCTCCGCCCGTGCTGGTCATCGGTCACGGCGGCGGCAATTGGTACAACTTCCGCGCCTCGCGAAGCCCGCCGGGCATCGCGGAATACCGCCACTTGCTGGTCGCCGGCGCGCGGGGACCGCTGCGGTTCTACCAGTTCAGCCCCCAGCACGCGACGAGCGACTTCGCCGCGGAGTTTCGCAGCGCCCGGCAAATCTCGGTGTTCGGCGCCAAATACGAAGGCAATCAGCCGCTGCTGGCCGTGCGCGACTGCGATCATGTGCGTCTGTTCGGCCACGGAGGAAATGCCAAGGGGCTGCCCGGCAACACGCTGTATCTGCTGGAACGAACGCCGAATTTTCTGCTGGCCAACGGTGTCGACGGCCCGACCAAGATCGGTTCACGATCGCTCAGCCATCCGGACGGCAGCACCGATCCGCGGCAGTGGCACATGCTGATCGAGCGTCTGGACGATGGCAGCGAACGGAAGTTGCCGCCGCTGGAACGGCCGGTCGTGTACGTGCGCGGGCAACCTCGAGACGGCGCGGACGAACCCTGAAGCGCTCGACCTGGGCTGCGCCGGCGTGCAACATCGGCCTCTTGCGATCGCGTTCGTTTTTTCCGAGAATTGGGGCCGTGGTTCGGGTCCGGGGCGATGGCGTGGTGCCGATTCGCAGAGGGGCTCGATCAGCAAACGCAATTCGAGCTTGGGGAGTCCAGACATGCAGGCACAATCCACCTCACGTGCGCGGCAACGCTTTGTTCAGTGCATCCGCCGTTTTGTCGGCGGTATGCCGGTCGCGGTCGTCTTGTCGCTCATCTTTCCGGCCGGCGCCGCCGTTGCGGCGGAACCGGCGGCGGGGTTGCGAGCCGGCGCGGCCGCCGTGGACATCACGCCGCAGAAGTTCCCGGTCAACATGCCGGGCGGCTTCAACGCCAATCTCGCCGAAGGCGCGCACGATCCGCTGCATGCGCGGGCCCTGGTGTTGGAGCACGGGGACTGTGCCTTGGCTTTGGTCGTGGTGGACAGCTTGGGCGTGGGACGCGAGTTGGCCGATGAGGCCAAGAAGTTGGCCGCCGAGCGGTGCGGATTGACGCCGGAGAAGATCCTGCTGGCCGCAACGCATACTCACAGCGGACCGTCTGCGGGGGCGGACGGTTACCGCGAGATCCTGGTCGAGGGCATCGTCCAGGCGATCGTCCGCGCGCACGAAGCGCTGCGCCCCGCCGCGATCGGTCATGCCGCGCATGCGTTGCCCGAAGAGGTGTTCAACCGCCGCTGGTACCTCAAGCCCGGCAAGATGCCGCTGAATCCGTTCGGTGAACTGGACCAGGTGAAGATGAATCCGGGCACCAGTCCCGACGTGCTGGACCGCCCCGCCGGTCCTACCGATCCCGACGTGACGATTCTGTCCGTCCAAGAGCCACGAACGCACAAGCCGATTGCGCTGTTTGCCAACTACTCGCTGCACTACGTCGGCGCCACGCCGCGGGCCCTGGTCTCGGCGGATTATTTCGGCGAGTTTGCTCGGCTGATGCCGTCCCGCGTCCGGGGCGGCGAGGAATTCGTGGCCATGATGGCCAACGGCACGTCCGGCGACATCAATAACATCCCGTTCCTGGTCACCCGGCCGCCGCGCGAACCGTTCGAGCAGATCCGGATCATCGCCAGCAAAGCCGCGGACGCGGCTTGGTTCGCCCGCAATACGATCGAAGCCCATCGCGCGGATGCGCCGCTGGGAATGCTGCAGCGCGAAGTCAGCCTGCGGCTGCGCCGGCCGACCGCCGAGCAGGTCGAGCGGGCTCGGGCCGTGTTGGCGATCACGGACGAAGCCGAGCGGGCCAAGTTGCCGAACTTGGCCGAGAACTATGCCCGGCGGACGATTTCGATGGCCGAGGGCGACGAGACGGTGAACGTTCTGGTCCAGGCCCTGCGGATCGGCGATTTTGCGATCTGTGCCATTCCGTTCGAGACGTTCGCCGAGATCGGACTGGAGCTTAAACGCCGCAGCCCGTTCCCGCGGACGATGGTCATCGGGATCGCGAACGGTTCCTACGGCTATCTGCCGACGCCCGAGCAACACCGGCTCGGCGGCTACGAGACGTGGCTGGGAACTTGTCGCGTTCAGGAAGACGCCTCGGTGATCCTGAGCGGTCAGTTGCTAGAAATGCTCGCCGAACTGGCGAAAACGGAGTGAAGCGGCGGGGTTCGATGGCAAAGCGTAAACTCACCGGCCGACCCCGGCAAACTCCATCACAAGCTTAATTTCCTCGTAACAAGGAGCCTCTCTCATGTCCGACAAACATCACGCGTTTAATCGTCGTCATTTTCTCGCCGCCGGCGGTGCCTCGGTCGTGGCAACCGCTGCCGCGCGGGCCCAAGGGGCCGAATCGCCGGGGGCGGAAACCGCCTCGATCGTGCGGCCGCCGGCGGGCAAACGCATCTTGCTGTCGTGCAAGCTGGGCATGATCGCCCGCGAGTTGGACGGCAAGAAGCTGTCGTTGGCCGAGCGGCTGAGTCTGGCCGGCGAAGCGGGCTTCGACGGAGTCGACCTGGACGAAGCGGCGTCGTGCACCCCCGAACAAGCTCGCCAGGCCGTCTGCGAGTCGGGCGTGTTCGTCCACAACGCCATCAATCACGCCCACTGGGCGCAGCGGCTGACCAGCGCCAACGACGAGGAACGAGCGCGCGGCCGGGCCAACATCGAGCACTGCTTGCGCGTCTCGCACGCGGCCGGCGGCAGCGGAGTGCTGATCGTCGTGGGCCGCGGGGACGACGGCCCGGCCGAGGAGATCGAAGAGCGCTGTCGGCAGGAAATCAAGACACTGATCCCGCTGGCCGCCGCGCTGGGCCAGCCGATCCTGGTCGAAAACGTCTGGAACAAGATGCACTATGACCACGACGCCCCGCCGGAACAGACCGCCGAGGCGTTCGTCAAGTTCATCGACAGCTTTAACAGCCCGTGGGTGGGCATGTATTATGACATCGGCAACCATTGGAAATATGGTCAGCCGGGCGATTGGATCCGCGCGTTCGGCTATCGTTGTGTCAAGCTGGATGTCAAGGGCTACAGCCGAGCCGCCAGCAAGTGGACGGAGATCACCGAGGGCGACTTGCCTTGGGACCAGGTTCGCAAGGCGCTGGACGACATCGGATTCGCCGGTTGGGCTACCGCCGAAGTCGGCGGCGGCGACCTGAAGCGTCTGACGCTGGTCCGCCAGCAGATGCAAGAAGCGTTCGGATTATAAGGGAAAACTATTCAAGTTGAGGATTTACGCATGTGCCATGTACGTTACGTAGTGCTGATCGCCGCTTGCGGCCTGTTCTGCTCCGGTTGCGGATCCGCGAAGATCCAGGAGTTGACCGCCGAAGTCGAACGTCTCAAAGCCGTCACGGCGGACCTCGAAGCGCAAAATGCCGCCATGGAAGCGAAACTGAGCGAGGTCGACGAGATCAAGCGGGGCTATGAAGATGCGCGCGCAAAATTCGGGGCCAGCTTGAAACAACTGGCTCCGCTTTTGGGGTTCAGCGAATCGCCGCTGCCGCCCTTCGAGAGTCTGAAAGACAGTAGCTGGGTCGGCAAATTCGCGCCGCCCGCCAACATGGCGCCCGACATGAAGGCCCTGCAGGACGAACTGAAAGGCATGTTGGGCGAGGGGCTCAAAATCCCAACGCCGTAAAGGCGGGAAGCAGGCAGCGGCCGAGGAACCGCCTGTAGCTCGAATTATTCAACACAGAGAACGCAGATCGACAACCCTTTGCAGGAAAAGTCATGTGTCATTCTGCTCGCTGGCATGGGCCGTCGTTCGGCGAACTTCAAATGTCCTCGGGAACCCTTCCCGCCGCCATCCATCGCGGGGCGTTCGTGCTCGTCCTCCTGCTGCTCGCCCTGCCAGCATGGTCTGCCGATCCGCCGTCCAGCGGCGTGCTGGGCCGCGGCACGGCGTGGGAAACGAACTACTACGCCCAAACGAGCGACCGCGCCGGGCCGACCGTGGTGATCACCGCGGGCGTTCATGGCGACGAGCCGGCGGGGGCTGCGGCGGCGGAACAGATCCGGCACTGGCCGATCGTTTGCGGCAAGCTGGTCGTGCTGCCCCTCGCTAATCCGCCGGCCCTGGCCGCGCGCACGCGGACCATTCCCGGCGCCGCTGCGCCGCAGAACAACCTGAACCGAAATTTTCCCAAGACCGGCCAACCCGGACCGCCGGTCGGCGACCAGGCCGAAGCGATCTGGCAGTGGCTCCAGGTTCTGCAGCCGGATTGGGTCGTCGACCTGCACGAGGGATTCGGAATCCGCGCAGCGGGTTCCAAGTCGGTCGGTTCAAGCGTCGTCGTCCGTCCCGATGCCGCGGCGGACGCGGCGGTGGAGCGGATGCTGGCGGCCGTCAATGCGACGATCGACCGCGACGACAAGCGATTCGTCCGGCTCGGCCCACCGATCGACGGCAGTCTGGCGCGCGCCGCTGCCGAACATCTGGCGGCGCAAGCGATGATCCTGGAAACTTCGATTCAGGATCTGCCTCCGCCGGTGCTCAAGCCGGCACCGCAGGCCAAGCCGGACGCCGCGAAGCCCCCGCACCAACCGCTGTCGCGGCGAATGCGTCAGCACCGACTGCTGGTCCACGCCCTGCTGACGCATTTGAAGATGGTCGATTCGACGCTGCAGGTGGATCGCGTCGCCGGCCGCGCAGCGGCTCCGGACAAGACCTGGGTGGCGCTGTACGACGCCGGCGGCACGGGCGGCCAGGGCGGTGCGGCGGTCGAACGCATCTTGGCTGGCGCGGGAATGCGCGTGGTGCGCGTCGGGCCGGAAGAGATCGCGGCCGGCAGTCTGACCAACTTTGACGTGGCCGTGTTTCCCGGCGGCAGCGGCAGCAAGCAAGCGGCGGCGATCGGCGCACCGGGACGCGAGCAGGTGCGGCAATTCGTCGAGCGCGGCGGCGGCTTCGTCGGCATCTGTGCCGGGGCCTATCTTTGCACCAGCGGGTTCGAGTGGGGCTTGAAGTTGTTCGATGCCAAGACGATCTCGCCCAAATGGCAGCGAGGCGCGGGCATGCTTCAGATGGAATTAACCCCCGCCGGCCGCGATATCTTCGGCGACCGTCCGATGTTGCTCGACGTGCGCTATCAGAACGGGCCGGTCATTACGCGAGCGGAGATCGAGGCGGTGCCCGACTACGAAGTCCTGGCCTTTTTTCGCACGGAGGTCGCCCAAAACGGTGCGCCCGCCGGCGTGATGCTCGACTCGCCCGCCATCGCCGGGGGCAATTTCGGTCAAGGCCGGGTCCTGTTTGTCAGTCCGCACCCCGAACAGACACCAGGCTTGGAAGACCTCGTTCACCGCGGCGCGCAATGGGCGGCGGGAAAACCATGAGGCGGCAAAACGGCAGCCAGACGGTGGGTTCCGGCGTCAGCGTCTCCGGCCCGCCTCTCCGGTCCGCCCAAAGGCTGTACTCCAACTGCCTCACTCGGCGTCATCCTTCGCATCGCGGCGAAATACGGCGACGACGTCCTCGGCGGGCACGACGAACAGTTGATTGTCGGGCTCGAAGTCGACCGGGATAGCGTTCTTGGGATGGAACAAGATCTTGTCGTATTGCCGCAACGGGATGTCCGGATCGTTCTCGACTTGGGTCGAGATGGTCACGATCCGGCCCGTAATGGTCGGGATTTCCGCTTGGTCCGGCAGCGCAATGCCGCCTTTGGTCTGACGTTTAGGTTCGTCTTTGCGGACCAATACGCGAGCGCCGATCGGTTCGATGTATTCAAATGCCTTGGGGGGCGTTTTTGCCATTGCCGCATGCCTCTTGATTGCTAGAATCGGAACTTCAAAGAGTATAAGACCGCGGGCGGTTGGGCAAGCCGTCAGCACCTCTGGATTTCGAGGCAATCATGAAGCAATTCGGTTTGGTTGCGTTGTCGGTCGCCGTTCTGACCTGCGTACATCATGCTCGTGTGCATGGCGCCGAAACCAAGTTCGTCTATCCCGACTCGCAGCGGTCCGAACACATGGACGAGTATCACGGCGTCAAGGTGCCCGATCCCTACCGCTGGCTGGAAGATCCGGACAGCGCGGAAACCAAAGCCTGGGTCGAGGCGCAGAACAAGGTCACGTTTTCCTACCTCGAAGGCATCCCGCAGCGAACGGCACTGAAAGAGCGGCTCACGGAACTGTGGAACTTTGAACGCTACGGAACTCCCGAACAGCGGGGCGGACGTTACTTTTATACGCGCAACGACGGGCTGCAGAACCAAAGCGTGCTGTACACCGCCGAGTCGCTGGACGCGCCGCCCCGCGAACTGCTCGATCCCAACGGCTTGTCGCCGGACGGCACGGTTGCGCTCGTTGGCTGGGAGGTCAGCGAAGACGGGCGTTTCCTGGCCTACGGCCTGGCCGCGGCTGGATCGGACTGGAACGAATGGCGCGTCAAGGAAGTCGCCACGGGCCGCGACCTGGCGGACCATCTGCGGTGGGTCAAGTTCTCCGGCATCTCCTGGACGCCCGACAATCGCGGGTTCTTCTACAGCCGTTATGACGAGCCGCAGGCAGGCGAGGTGCTGACCGGCGTCAACTACTATCAGAAGCTGTACTACCACTGTTTGGGAGAACCACAGGACAAGGACTTGCTGGTCTACGAACGCAAAGATCAAAAGGAATGGGGCTTTCGCGGCCACGTCACGGAGGATGGGCGATACTTGACGATCTCCGTCTGGCGTGGCACCGAGCGCAAGAATCAGGTTTTCTACAAGCGACTGGATACGCCCGATGCCCCGGTCGTGGAACTGCTGGCCGGCTTCGACGCCGAGTACGAGTTCCTCGGCAACGACGGTGCCGTGCTCTGGTTCCTGACCGATCTGGACGCGCCGTTGCGGCGAATCATCGCCATCGACACCCAGCGGCCGGAGCGGGAGCAATGGCGGGAACTCGTGCCCCAAGCGAAGCATGTCATTCAAGGCGTCGGCGTCGTCGGGGACCGGTTCCTGGTCGCCTATCTGAAAGATGCCGCGACGCAGGTTCGCGTGTTCGATCTGACGGGGCGTTGGGAGCGGGACTTGGCCCTGCCCGCGATCGGCCAGGCGAGCGGATTTGGGGGCCGGCGGAAGGATCTCGAAACGTTTTATCAGTTCACCAACTTCACCACGCCGTCGACCGTCTATCGCTATGATTTGGGCGACGGCACCAGTTCGGTGTTCCGGCAGCCCAAGGTGGATTTCGATCCCGCGGCGTACGAGACCAAACAGGTTTTCTACCACAGCAAGGACGGGACGCGGGTGCCGATGTTCATCACCCATCGCCGCGGATTGACGCTGGACGGAAACAACCCCACGCTGCTGTATGCCTACGGTGGTTTCGACATCTCGATCACGCCGTCGTTCTCCGTCATGAACCTCGTCTGGATGGAACAAGGCGGCGTCTACGCCGTGCCCAATCTGCGGGGCGGCGGCGAATACGGCCGTGAGTGGCACGAAGCGGGCATGAAGGACAAAAAGCAGAACGTATTTGACGATTTCATCGCCGCCGGGCAATGGCTGATCGCGAACCGGTACACGCGCTCGGAGAAACTGGCCATTCGCGGCGGCAGCAACGGCGGACTGCTGGTCGGAGCCGTCATGACGCAACATCCGGAGTTGTTCGGCGCGGCCCTGCCCGCCGTCGGCGTCATGGACATGCTGCGCTTCCACAAATTCACCATCGGCTGGGCCTGGGTATCCGAATTCGGATCGGCGGACGATCCCGCCGAGTTCCGGACGCTGCTCCAGTACTCGCCGTTGCATAATCTTCAGCCCGGCACGCGCTATCCGGCCACGATGGTCACAACCGCCGACCACGACGACCGCGTCGTCCCGGGACACAGCTTCAAGTTTGCAGCGGCGTTGCAGCACGCACACGCCGGGGACGCCCCGGTACTGATTCGGATCGAAACCAGCGCCGGTCACGGCGCAGGGACGCCGACCAGCAAACTGATCGACACGGCGGCGGATTCACTGGCGTTTTTGATGTCGGTGCTGAAATGACGTGCGATCCTAGGGCATGAGTGATTAAGACCGCAAAGGAAAAATACGGAAGAAGCGGGTTATAAATTTGGGGTTATAGATAGGGACAAAATGAGCCACGCGTTTTATTTATAACCCCCAATTTATAACCCGCCTCTTCTTCACGTCTGGCAAAAAGTTGTTTTCTTTGCCCCTGCGCGAATTTTTACGAAGTGTTCAGTAACACTTTTTGGTTGCGGCCGCAGGCCACTTTAGGAATCTCGCTGTTGGAAAACCCTTCGATGACGAAATCGGTGATTTTTCTTTCAATTCCCGGCTTGCGCGGGGGCGACGTGGACGCCATGCCGAGATTGTCCGCCCTGATGGTCGGCGGCGAGCGGGCGTCGCTCACGCCCAGCTTTCCCTGCGTTACGTGGCCGGTGCAAGCCAACATGCTCACGGGCCAATTGCCGGCGGCTCACGGCGTGATCGGCAATGGGTTTTTCTGGCGTGACCAGCGGCGGGTCGAAATGTGGACGGCCTGGAACGACAAAATCGCCGCCCCGCAAATCTGGGACCGTCTGCATCAGCAATCTCCGGAACTGACGTCCGCCGTCTGGTTTCCGATGCTCAGCAAAGGCTGTGGCGCGGACTACGTCTGCATGCCGGCGCCGATCCATCATCCGGACGGCGCCGAGGAACTGTGGTGCTATACCCAGCCGCGCGAGTTGTATGGCGAACTGCGGGATCGCTTCGGGGATTTTCCTTTGCAGCATTTCTGGGGCCCGTTGGCCAATATCAAGGCCACCGCGTGGATCGCCGATTCAGCTGCCTACGCGGCCGCGCGATTCCGCCCGAATTTTTTCTACTTGTACGTGCCGCACTTGGATTACGCCGCCCAGCGCAGCGGGCCGGACAGCCCGCAGGCCCAGGCGGCGGTCGCCGAATTGGATGCCGTCGTCGGTACGTTGGCCGAACGGTTTGCCGCGGCGTACGCAGACGCGGAACCGCTGTGGATCGCCGCCAGCGAATACGTCATTACGCCGGTGTCCCACGTCAGTTATCCGAACCGGGTGCTGCGCGACGCGGGACTGTTGGCGGTGCGGGAGGAAGCGGACGGCGAATATTTGGATCTCGAAGCCAGCCGCGCCTGGGCGCTGGTCGACCACCAGTTCTCGCACGTGTTCGTTCGGGATGCCGATTCCGAAACGCAACGGCGAGTGGTCGAGTTATTCCGAGGCGTCGAGGGCATCGCCCAGATTCTGGCGGGCGATGATCGTGCTCGTTATCACATCGATCATCCGCGATCCGGAGAGGTGATTTTAATTTCAGAGCCGCACAGTTGGCAGGCATATTACTGGTGGCTGGACGATCGGCGGGCGCCCGGCTTTGCCCGCACGGTAGATATCCATCGCAAACCCGGTTATGATCCGGTAGAATTGTTCGTAGACATGCCCAGCCGCACGATCCCGCTGGACGCGTCGCGCGTCCAAGGCTCGCACGGCGCCCCGGTTGTCGACGATTCGCAACGGGGCGTCATCGCCGCGTCGCGGTCTGGCGTCTTGACGCGGCCGGCACTGGCCGATGTGGACGTCTGCGAACTCGTGCTGCGACAGTTTTCCGGTTGAGGCGAGCCGCGTGGGACTTGAAGAGGACAGCGAATGTATTTTCGGATGGCGAAACGCCTGCTCTTGGAGACCGATAAACGGCTGCTATGGAAACTGGCTTGGAATGCCGGCTTCAAAGGAGTCCGTTCCATCCGGAAACACAAGCAGCGATTGAAACGCGGCGAGTTCTTCCCGCCGTTCGTATACATTTCGCTGATCAACAGCTGCAATCTCCGCTGCCAGGGCTGTTGGATGGACGTCACCGCCAAGCAGGCTCGAATCGAAGCCGAAGACATGGAGCGGGTGATCCGCGAATCCACGGCGATGGGCAACGCGTTTTTCGGCATTTTGGGTGGCGAACCGTTTATTCACGACCAGTTGCTGGACATCTTGGCCAAGCACCCGGATTGTTATTTCCAGATCTTTACCAACGGCCAGCTCATCACGCCGGACATCGCACAGCGGATGCGGGAACTGGGCAACATCACACCGCTGATCAGCCTCGAGGGCAACGAGATCGTCAGCGACACGCGGCGCGGGCGGCGCGAAGTTTGGGGCCGCACGATCGAAGGCTTGCAGAACTGCTTGGATCACAAGCTGTTTACGGGCGTCTGCACCAGCTTGTGCCAAACGAACCTGGACCTGCTGCAGGAATCGTGGCTCGACCGGCTGATCGAGATGGGCGTGATGTACGCTTGGTTTCACATCTATCGCCCCGTGGGTCCGTTGCCCGCGCCGGAATTGGCCCTGACGCCGGACCAGCAGCGGCAGGCCCGTGCGTTCGTGGTGCGGATGCGGGCCACAAAGCCGATCGCGATCGTCGATGCGTACCACGACGGCCTGGGCGGCGCGCTGTGCCCCGCCGCTACCGGCTTTACCCATCACATCGGCCCGTGGGGCGACATCGAGCCGTGTCCGGTGATCCAGCTGGCCGCCGACTCGATCTATGACGGCCGTTCGTTGCAGGACATTTTTCAGAACTCGGCGTTCCTGCGGGATTTTCGTGAGGTGGCAGCGACGTATACCCGCGGGTGCATCCTGTTGGAGCGTCCGGACCTGTTACAGGAACTGGCCGAACGCCATGGAGCCCGCGACTCGACGGCTCGCGGAACCGTGTTCGCCGAACTGGAGGCCATGCCGCCCCGATCTTCGCAATTCCATCCAGGCGAGGAAATCCCGGAACAGAGTTGGGCTTACCGGATCGCCAAGCGATTGTGGTTCAACGACTATGGCGCGTATCGCAAGCATTTCCGCCCCGAGATGTGGCGCGACCCCCGCGCGGCCCCGCACGACGGCAAATCGAGCGAAACCGAAGGCTCACCGCAGGCCAAGATTTCTGCAGGCGAACCGACCGCTGATGAACGCTAATAGACGCTGATCAAAAAGAGAAAACGAACGACGAATATGAGAGTTTCGTCATCCGTCCCTTGCCTTTATTAGCGTTCATTAGCGGTCATCAGCGGTCCAAAATCGGTTTTTCAGCGGTCCTAAATACTGATTTCTGCAGGCTTTCCACCAGGAATCTCACCGCCATCGCGACCAGGCCGGCGGCAATCGTTGCGACGCCGCTCATGACGAGCGATGCGAGCCGGGTCTCCAGATCGACAAAGCCGCCCATCTGCCGCCAGTTAGACGCCGACATAAGGAGCATCCCCAAAGAAACCAAACTGGCCGCGTGCAAGCCCGCGGGAATGATGGCTCCCATGCAGAACGTTCGCAGATAGCCCTTGCCGTACACCAGCATCGAAACGAGGGCGGCCAAAACCATCGTACGCAGCAGCAGGTTCGCATACACGGAAACCACTCCGCCAGCCAGCGTAATCGCCGACACGATGAAGAACGCTCCGCCGAGCAGCAGCGAGAGGACGATCACCCACAACAATAAAAGATCGTTTCGTCGCCGCGGTGCGTTCGCCTGCGTCGTCATGTCGGACCGCTCCCAACGCTTTCTCAGCCACGCCACGCGGTACGCGCCCAGCACGATGGCTAACCCGATCAGCATGATCACGGCGGCCAGATTGCGGATGGGCAGTACATTGGCACTCGGATTCATTCCCCCCGCGATCGCGGCCGACATGGCGACGAGCACGCCCACGCCGATCATGATCCACGCGGCGCGCAAGACGGTCTGATTTGCGCCGGATTGCGTCGCAGTCGATGTCGGCGATTCTTCCACGGCATGGCCTCCGCCAGAAATGGACGCGGCAAACGTGGCGATGCTACACGGTCCAACGGCCGAAGCCATGCCCAGCGCATGAGAGGGAAAAACGCCTCGGACATGGTCGCTCAAACCGCTACGTTGCCGCTGGAAACAGATTGTGGCACAACTCCGTTCGTTTGTCGATGGCGGGAATTCGGGGTCACTTTTCAGGCTCCAAATCATCTATCCCCCCGAATCAAGCGTGGAGAACTTGCGAGATCCGTCGACAAGTCCCCTTGACCCCAGCCTGAGAATTCGCATAGATTACCCACTTGCACGCGGTGTTTCATTGGCAGCGTGGTAGCTTTGGCTCCATTGTTCCAAGTCAAAAACCCGAACGTGCAAATCGGATGTTTCTGTCCCGTAGGCTAACGGTAAACCACCTGACTCTGGATCAGGTTTTCTTGGTTCGAATCCAAGCGGGACAGCTGCGATTCTCCAGCTTGCCAGACGGCAAGTACGGAGGTCAGGTTCACGAACGCTCGTCGCAAGGACGATTTCAAACTTGCGACGGGCGTTTTTTTTGAACAGACCATCGAATCCCGTGGACGCACAGACCGCAGAGCAAGAAGTTGGGAATGCCAATTTCCGCTAACCGATGCTCAAACGCCGGGCGCGTTCAATTTGTACTCGTCAAGGCCAATCTCCGTAATCCTGTTTTTGTTCTGTGTAGAACATCCTACAGGGTTTGAGCCGTTTTGGAGTGCGGTGGCTTGACGCCGCTTTCGTTCTGCGGCAGCCTTACGGTTTGCGCGATCGCTGTGAAGGAGCTGAGAGAAGGAAAGGCACAGCCAAAGCGGCGTCAAGCCACCGCACTCCAAAAAGATCGTCACGTTCCAGCTGTACACGCCACTCCCGACCCCAAATCCGCCTCGACGCCTGCGACTTGCCGTTCCACGAGATTGGCGTATTGTTTTTCGAAAGAGAATCGGCCGCAGTGCTTCAGCGTTTGCCAAAGCACTGCGGCCGTGATTCGAGACGAGCGCGGCAGACCCGCCGGGAGGGGTCGGGTCTTGCCGCGTGTTAGAAGCGGAACTTGAAGCAACGAGTAATCTGGAAACTAAGGAAATGAGAAGCGATGAAGGCGCCGAGAACAGCGACACCGTACACCGAGACCATGGCGATGGCAAGGATCTCAATCATGACTACATCCACCTTGACTAAAAGCATCCGGGAGACACAAAACGAAACGGTGAGTTTCAACGGGGAGACAAACGGGCGAGGCATTGAGCGTCCGGCTGGGTTTCGGTTTCCAGAGCCAATGTCCGCCACTGGGAAAGTCTAGGTCACAAACTGTTCGGACTGCGGTAAGACCTCCGATTTTTCCGCAGAACTTGGAGGATCGACGTAGAAAATAACGGCGGGCACGATGGCACGACGAACGCTGGTGTTGCCTGTTATGATGAGATTACAGCGATCGCTCGTCGCGCGCATGTTGTAGAACGGAATTCATTCCGTTCCACTTAAAAGGTATCCCTTGCATGAACCTGAAGGAAAAAGGAGACCAAAGATGACCAATCATTTTACGCGGCGTACGTTCCTGGCTCACAGTGCCGTCGGCGTCGCCGGCGCGGCTTTGGCACGGATTGAAGCGGAGGCGGCCGATTTTCAGCCGCCGACGGGAAAGATGCCGACTCGCGTGTTGGGCAAGACGGGCGTTTCGGTCGGGATCTTGGCGCTGGGCGGGTACAGCGCCGTGGTCGATTTTCCGAACGACGAACTGGCCGCCCTGTTCATTCATGCCTGTATCGACAGCGGGATGAACTACTTGGACACCGCCCCGGTGTACGAACATAAGGACAACCCGCGGAGCAGCGAGCGACGGTTTGGCAAGGCGCTGGTCGGCCGCCGGAAAGAGGTTTTCCTGAATACCAAGTCGATGAAACGCGACCCCGACGAAGCGATGCGTGACATCGAAACCAGCCTGAAATTACTGCAAACCGATTACCTTGACAGCTTCCAGATCCATTGCGTCGATCCGGCCAAGGACGACATTCGCACCTGGGGCAAGCCCGACGGGATCTATACTTTGGTTCGCAAGCTGAAGGACCAGAAAGTCTTCCGCTTCATCGGCATCACGACGCACGTGAGCGCGGCGGCATTGAAAGAGACGTTGGAAATGTACGAGTTCGACACCGTGCTGGCGACATTCAATCCGACCAAAGAGCGGCGGGATTACGAATCGCTGGTGCTGCCGATCGTCCAGCAGCAGAACCTGGGCCTGATCGCCATGAAGATCATGGGCGGGGCGACGCGCTACAACGTGGTCAGCCTGGACGGCTTGCCGGCCAAGCTGGTGGGCACGGAAGAGGGCAAGCTGCCGGCCGACCAGCTGCTGCGTTACGTGCTGTCGCTGCCGATCCACACGGCGACCAGCGGCGTGTCCAGCTATGCCCAACTCCGCCAGAATTTGGAAGTGTGCTACAACTTCAAGCCGCTGGAAGACCAGCAGCGGCGGGCCATGCAATTTGCGCTGCATGACAGCGATCGGTTCCTGGCTTACAACAAGCCGGGTTACGCGTGGGCTTAAACGGTGCGGAGCATCAGTCGTCCAGCACGCGCATCAATCCAAGACTCAAAATATCAACAGGCTCAAAACATGACCAGCCGATCCTGCCGGCGCGGGAGCAAGTGCTCGCCTGTGTGTTTTAGACATTCCAGTCTTGGATTTCGAATTTGTTTCGGAGGCGAGTCATCCGTCACGAGCGCGCCGGCCAGTTTCTTGATCTCATCATCCGGCCAGGCTTCGCGCACCAACAGGACCTCGGCCAAGGCGCCCTGAAAGACCTCCGGGCCGGGGTAGTTCAAGTTGCAGCCAATGCCCACGTTCTTCGGCCCCGGCTGGTAACTCGCCGGCACCGTAGCCCGGCCGACCGGTTTGCCGTTGACGTACATCGTCAACTCCGTGACCAGCTTCGTGGACTTGCCGTTGAAGGCCAGCGCGCCGCCCGCCGCCCCGTCGCGTCCCGCCGCCGGGGCCACGTCGGCGGCGACCAGCAACCGCCCCGCTCGCGGCTCCGGCTTGCCTGCCAGCGCCGCTTTGACGACCACGCCTTGCAGACTGGTCGGAACGCTGGCGTCCAGGGTAAACGACCGCGGGCCGTCGACCGCGCCGGCACGCCGGTCGCCGTGCCGCGATTGGACCTGCCAGTGGTATTTCGCGCCCGAATCCGCCGGCGCCGCCCACGTGAATTCCGGCTTGTCCAGATCGGTCTTGTGCAGCAGCACCGTTTTGAACTCCGCATCGGCCCCGATCGAGCCGTGCAACGAGTTATAACAGGGCGGCACAGGAGGCAAAGCCATGTTGAGCCGAGAAACGCTTGAAGCTTACCGAAAGATGTGCCGGCGAGATCGTTACTCGCCTTCGCTCCAGCCGCGCTTCCCGCAGCACTTCTTGTACTTCTTCCCGCTGCCGCAGGGACACGGTTCATTGCGTCCCACCTTGGATGGTCTGTCCGACAGTTCGCCGGGCATGGCTCGCGCGGATTTCAGGAATTCTGCCAGGTCCGGAAGCTCCTCCAGCGGAAGTCCTTCTTCACCGAATTCAAAGGTCTGTTTGATCTGCATTCCACCAGGCTTGCGTCGGACAGTCATGGTTCGCTTCGGGCTTGATGCCCGCTGGATCTCCCGACGCAGGGCAGCCGCTTCTGCGCCCCTGCCGGTTTCCTCGTAGAGCGTCGTGAGTCTGTCCAAAAGGTCAGTGCGGTTTTCGACCCCCGGCGTGGCGAGTCCTTCCTGGAGGATCTGCTCCGCTCGTGCCGCATCCTTGTTGCGCTGCGCCGCAAACAGCCAGTAGCTGTCCGACCACGCGATCCAACCGCCGCCCCACTGCGGCTGCTCGTGGAGCCAGTGGCGGAATAAGCGATCGCCCGTTTCGCGGTCACCCAACTCGAAATGGGACTGAGCCAACGCTGCCTCAAAGTTCTCGATGGGCAGCGAACCACCAGAAAACCGCGCGAGCATGGTTTCGCAGAAAGCGATCCGCTCGCGGAAGAACTGCGGCTCGTCAAGGCCGGCGTTGTGCAACTCGGTTTCCAGATCCTGGACCCAGTTGAAGACGCTCTGCGTACCGCCGAATCGGGCGTCGAACTTGTCCAGCGTGTCCGTGCCGCTCCGCGCCATGAGGTCGAGAATCGCGTGCCAGGCTTCCAGCCACAGCCGACACGCCTTGCAGCTATCCTGTTCCGCGAGAGCCGCATATCCGCCTTGCATCTTGTCGTCGACCATCTCGGTGTTGGCAAGATCCGGCCACCAACGCTCCCAAAGGCAAATAAATGCAATCCAGACCCAATCGGTCTGGGTATCAGCGATCGGGGATGGCGCGTGAGCGATCATTGCGTCGGCCATCGCCTCGGCGGAGGTGAAGCGAGGAAACGTTGCGAGCAGCCGTTCGCGATCCGCATCCAGGCCGAGTTCATGGAGCTTCGCCAACAGGGACTCGTCCGACATGGCGCGCCCGTGCGACAAGAGGGGACGGCCACCCCGTTTCCAGTCTCGGCGAAACGCGTCGTCCTGCGCCATACGTTCTTCCACCATCCGGTTCATGGTCATGTAGGATACCTGCATTGTCACCTCGCTTTGTTAAGGCTCGCATCGGCTTCTCAGCGCTCGGACCGACGGAGATTGTCGGTACTGTCGTTCACAGGCGGTGGACGTAGAGTATCGCATTTTTCAACTCCTTCCGGCGTCCCCGCTCCGTGTCACATCATCTGGACTTCCAGCGGTATCCCGCCGCCCTGCTCACGCTGTTTGGCCGTCAAGAAATTCAATCGCTCGAAGCCAATCACCTGGCCCCGACGGTCCTTGACCAGGACCACATCGTCGTCCGATTCCTCGCAGACGTGCTCCTTCTTGGGATCATCGAACCAGACGCTGAGCGTGTTCCCCTCACGATCGAAATAGACCCTTACCTTTTCCATAATTCCACTCCTTCTTTGATGTTTGTTGTAAAATACGCGGTCACCACAAAACGATCGGCGTCGTGCGCCGGTGCGGTGACCACGCAAAAAAGGACGCCTTCGCTCTCCGTGTAGAACAAATGACGTCCCGTTCTTTCGCGCTTTCCCGCACGCAGGTCGGAGTTCGCAGGCAATTCCGCACGCTGGTTTCGTGTCCGGACAGGGCCGGATGCTTGAATCGCGTGATCTGCCGCCAACGGTCACGCGACAGGCTGACGCGGTAGCCGAGCGGCGTCGCAACCGTGAAGATGAGTCGCTTGGTCATTGGGGCCTCCGGACCTCCCAGAAAAGAAAA
>Ga0351890_10092_pt1 | contig 34680 bp, 21 predicted proteins | sample TotcelFGM3001M15_FD_206743 | JGI IMG/M metagenome (GOLD analysis project Ga0351890, IMG submission 206743) | Enriched cells from coal bed in the Powder River Basin, Montana, United States - Total cells FGM rep3 HSBNCT.FGM.300.1.M15 ...
TGTGTTACTTGTGTTATGTTTGTTAGCTAGTTTTTAATGAGCTCATAGAGGAGAACTGTTCCGTAGGCTGTTTCGTTTTTTATGTTGAAAAGGGCAAAAACTTTATCAGATAAACCGTAAAAACTCACCTGAAGCTTTTCCTTGCCTGGATTTAGAGGGAGTTGGAGTGGATATATATTCATCTTTGAGTCATTCGAAATATCTATCAAAGAGTTTTCAATCAAATAAAACGTATCAGTATCTTTTAGCCTTGAAATCGTGTTCCAAGTTTTGTGCAAAGCACTGTAGGAGAAATATTGATGCTCGTATTTATCGCTATCTATCCACCGATGCCTACGTATTTGATCAAGTTCAAAGTCATGATTCAATTGAAGTGTATAAAAAGTGTCCTTCGTTCCTGTTTGAAAAGCAGCAGACAACAGACAAAAAAGCCATCCTTGCTCGTTATGAGAAGCATAAACTAATGAATATAAAAAATCATAACCTTCCTGGTCATATTTACTCAAGTCAATTACTTGGGGCTTGGATGCCTCAAAAGGGTAAATCTTGATTGTATTATCAGATAAATTGGAGGAAAATACGATACTTGCTTCCTCTGAAAAGAAAATACGGTGATGATTAAAATAATCAATTTCTTCAAGCAGCAAGGTATTTACTAAAGTTCTCATATCCTTATCAATCACATAAACTATCGTTTCTTTTTTATCTGTTGCAACTTGCAAACATAAATAGCGTAAGTCCCCCGATAGATTAAAGAAGGGATGAAGGTCACCACTGAAAGGCTTATAAAGGTTTTTTCCAGCACCAGGTAAAATGATTGGATCAAGCTCACGTGTTTTGAGAAAATCAAAAATATTTAGCAGAACAATATCATCTTTTTTGCGATAAGCCAAGTGTCCATCATCAATATAAACATAGTAGTTTTTTTGTCCAAAGGACATTCTCATGCTCTCATAATAGGCAACTTCAGTTAAAACATCAGCAGTATCTACAAAGATAAATTGGCTCATATCCATGGAACTTAGCCATATCTCAGTAGATCGCTCTTCGGTATGCATGAAATGGAGATAGTACTGATCAACTAAAGCTATGGGGAGTCGCCACTGAGGGACTTGATATCGGTCCTTCTGGAATTCGGGATGGGCTAATTGAATTGCACGGATATCATAGGTATATTTAGTTTTATCCTCAATTTCATAGCCGTATCCCTGAATGCTCAAAGGAAACGAAGAATCTTGGTCAAAGAACTCAAGGGGAGGGATATCCTCAAAATTTAAAAAAAGCACTTTTTCACCCTTTAGCTGAAATGGAGACTTAAAGGTCATGGAATCATCCACAGGTATAAAGGAAAAAAACAGCATCATGATGTTCCTGGCTCATCAAACTATCCTGCATCTTGGGTATTTTATATGGTTTTAGAAAACTATTACAGGAAGCAAACAAGAAACAACATACGACAGCAACACTTAGCAATTTCTTCATGTTACCCTCCCTCAATCAACATGGTTATAGTATAGAGGAATTTATTACCATAACAATTAAGTTATTTGCCCATGGTTACGACAATATGATGATCTTGTCCGTCATCTTTCAGGGCTATGCGATTTCCTTCATGGATGATTCCGTCGATGCTCACCGACAGGACTCCTTTGCTAATATTACTGGGATTAATCACCTGCAAATGATAGCTGGATGAAAGGTATTGATAGTTGAGGGTATATTCTTTCCATTCTTTGGGTATGCAAGGATCCATTACCAGGGTGTCTCCATTTTTTTGAAAGCCCAAAATATATTCGAGAACAGCCCGATATATCCATCCTGCCGACCCTGTATACCAAGACCACCCCCCACGCCCTTTGTTGGGATAGCCAGAATACACATCCGCCGCCATCACATAGGGCTCCAATTTATAATGAGCACACTCTCTAAGGTTTTCCGTATGGTTTAGAGGATTAATCAGCTCATAAAGCTCCCAGGCCTTGTCTCCATCACCCATCATAGCAAAAGCAATAATCACCCAGGCAGCAGCATGGGTATATTGACCGCCATTCTCTCGAACTCCAGGCAAATAACCCTTGATGTAACCCGGTTTCACTTTGCTGTCATAAAAGGGAGGACTGATCAACTTGATCAAACCTTCTTCTCTGCTGATCAGGTGATCTTCGAGAGAATTCATAGCAATTTTAACTCGATCCTTATTACTTTCTCTGGATATTACAGCCCAGGTCTGAGCTATGGAATCAATTTTACATTCTTTGTTTTGTATTGAACCCAGTGGCGTCCCATCATCAAAAAAAGCTCTTAAATACCAGTTTCCATCCCATGCATTGTTCTCTATCGAGTCCAGCAAACACTCTCTTACCTTGGAATAAAGAATAGACCTGGATTCATCACATTTAGCAACACAAAAAGGCGTAAACATCTTAAGTATCGTTATCAAAAACCATCCCAACCAAACACTTTCCCCGGAACCCTTATGCCCAACTGTGTTCATTCCATCGTTCCAATCGCCACTACCCATAAGTGGAAGTTCATGTTCTCCAAATCTGAAAGAATAGTCGATAGCCCGAATACAGTGTTCATAAAGAGAATAGCTTTCTTCTGTACTTTTCGGGCTTGAAAATCTGTCAACTTCGTTGTCTGCCAACACTGCATCTTGTAGAAAGGGTAGCTTTTCTTCGAGTATGGAGTCGTCTCCTGTTATCCTGATATACTCAGCAGTAGCGTAGGGCAACCAAAGCAAATCATCTGAGCAATGCGTTCGAATTCCCAAGCCCTGGGGCTCATGCCACCAATGCTGTACATCTCCTTCTTCAAACTGGCGTCTTGCATGATGTAAGATTTGAGCTCTTGCTATCTCCGGAGCAATGTGAGCGATAGACAAGCAATCCTGGAGTTGATCCCGAAAACCAAAAGCACCGCCTGACTGATAAAAACCTGATCTGGCCCACAACCTACAGGAAATAACCTGATAGGGAAGCCATCCATTCAGCATGATGTTGATGGAATCAGCTGGAGTTTTCACTTCTAAAACACTGAGCTTGTCCCTCCAAAACGATTGAACCTTATTTAAGGCTTCCTTAGCCTCATTTACTTTATTGTACCTTTCTGCCAGATCATGGACGTCCTGCTCTTGAGAAGCTGTTCCTAAAAGAAACACGATGTCTTTGCTTTCGTTTGGCTGAAGAATTACTTTAACTTGAATTACCGAACATGGATCGAGACTGGTACCGACAATACCAGAAAGCTCGGGTTTAGACAAAGCGTCAGGCAAGCGATAGTCACTAAAACCAAAAAATTCTTTACGGTCGCTAGTGACGGTACGTTCTCGTATAGAGGCATCTAAAAATGTAATTCTCCCAGGAAAATGAACATTATAGGGATTTTCCACCATCAAAAGACCAAATTCATCAAGCTTTGTTTGAATAAACATCGCAGTTTCCTGATCGCTAACTCCCAGTATCGGCCGTACATAATAGGTCAAGGTCAAATGTCTTTCCTGCTCAGAGGTGTTTTTAAGAGAAAGCAGGCTAATTTTAATAGTTTCATTGACGGGAACAAACTGCACCAGGGACTGTTCCAATTCATGGCTCTTATGTTCAAAAACGCTATAACCGAAGCCATGTCGAATAGTATAGATTTCTTCATCCCGGATGGGCATCGCAGTCACGGTCCATGATTTTTCAGTATCGCTGTCAGTAAGGTACAAGATTTCACCAGGAGGGTCTGTCACAGCGTCATTAGACCAGGGAGTCAACTTATATTCATGACTATTTTCATACCAGGTAAAGCCTGAGCCAGCTTCTGAAGCAATAAAACCAAATTCAGGATTTGCAATAACATTTATCCAGGGTGCAGGTGCATGCTGATGCTTTTCAAGTTGTATGAGGTATTCATGTCCAGAAGAGCTGAAGCCTCCTAAACCATTAAAATACGATAGATCAGTATTTTTGTTACTCGCGATAACAGGTTTTTCACTTTCAATGACTAAGGGTTTTGCCATCGGTTGCACATAAGCGATACTGTGAAGGTCTATCTGCTCCTGCATAGATCCCTGGTCGCCTCGTAGCACAATCCTGGCTACCGCGTGAAATAGATACAGATCTTCTTCTTCGATAGTATTCTTGTTTAGTATAAATACATTCCCGGCTTTGTTGAGCAACTTATGGGTCATTTTGGATTGAACGATATCATGGATAAGCCCACATAAAGGCATATCGTAGCAATATTCCTCTTCACTCAGCACAATCAAATCAATTTTTAAATCCATCGAACTCCAGTAGTCATAAGCTTTTAAAACTTCATACATTAGCTCTACTTGATTAGTTTCCTGCAATATGAGCAAAACAATAGGGAAGTCACCCGAGATTCCATAGCGCCAAAGGGAGGATTGCCCTTTTTTGTTTTTTTGGATTAAGTTGGTAAATTTTCTTTTTTTAGGGCTAATATATAAGATGTGAGAGAGCATGTTTTGATAGAGCTCTAATTGCGCTTCAGTCAGATTAAAATAATTGTATTCGATCTGGCTTCTGGTTAAAGCCAGGCGAAATGCTCCATCCACAGCATAGGAATTGGAATACTTTTCAATAAGACTGCGTAAGGCTTCATGAGCATTACTAACTGCAGTAACAAAAGATATTCTTGCGGTCTTACCAGCTTCGATTTTAACAAGCATACGAATACTCATAATGGGATCCAAGACGGATCCTGAAGTATTCGAAAATGGTTTTCCATGTTCAATAACATAAGGATCCCTGACGCTATGGCCTCTGCCGATCATCTGCATTCGGTCAGTTTCAAATTGAACATCCCCAATGCTGTTTCCTTCCAAAAAAACGGTATTGCTGATCCAAAAGGTCTTATCCGTTTCGCTCCTTGGGCGTCTTTTAGCGATGATATAATTTTTTTCAGGATGAATTTGTGTCTCAACAAAAAGATTCTGAAAAGCAGGATGAGCTACATCAGCGATTTGTGGCGAAAGTACGACTTCAAAATAACTGCTAATCTCTATAATGCACGTTTTTTCGCTTAAATTCTTGAGAGTTAATCTTCGTATTTCTACATTATCGCTGGGAGTTACGACTACCTCAGTAGTGGTTTGGATTTGTTGATCTAACCGTTTATAGGTAGCTTTGTCGGCTGAGAAACTTACTTCATATTTCTCCGGTACTTGATTGAGGGGTGCATAGGTAGCTGACCATACATGATTCGATTCAATATTGCGTAGATAGAAAAACATTCCATACTGATCCAAGGACTTGTCTTCTCTCCAACGTGTGATAGAAACCAATTTGTTTTTACTGTAACCGCTACCTTTATCGGTTAACATCACAGAATAGCTTCCATTCGATAGAATATGTACTTTGGGCAGTATAGGATCAATTTGGGTAAATTTACGAACTAAATATTTATCATTGGAGGAAAGCTCTTTAAAAGATCGAACTTTTACCTTGGATTCTTTTGTAATAACGAGGTTGGATGGAATCTTTTCCTGAAGAAGGAAACGGGACGAATTAACTGCAGGATCTTTATGGAATCGGTGTTGCATAATGTTGTCATGCAGATAATTATTCAGTGCGAGGAAGCTCATGCCCTGGTGGTGGGCCATATAGCTCTTTGCAATGACTCTTTTCGATTCAAAACGAAGCCTTTCTTTGGTATAATCACCAGCCTCATAAAAACCATACAAACCTTCAAGCCCTTCTTTAATGAGATAATTGATATTTTGAATCGAAGCTTGAGGATCTACCAAAAGTGCCAGGAAGGTCGCATAGGGTGCACATACCGCATCCTCCACTAATCCTCGTTTCAGGCCAAGCCAGGGTACACCGATAGCTTTGTACTGATATTCCAGGTTTTGATCTATTGAGTTATATCCGGATTCCGAAGCCCCCCAGGGCATTTTTCGTTGTCTGCCATATTTCTTTTGACTTTTAATAACAAAAGAATAGGTTTCGTCGAGTAGAGTATTTTTATAGCTTTTCATTAAAAGGATCGGCATCAGATATTCAAACATCGAACCAGTCCATGAAACTAAACCCTTGTAGCCATCCACTACCGTTAAAGCTCTACCAAGCTTAAACCAATGGCTGGGAGGTATTTCGCCTCTAGCAATACAAATAAAGCTGGTTTGTCTTGCTTCAGAAGCCAATAAGTCATAATAAGAATTACTCAGCTTATCCTCATCGATATTCCAGCCAATCGAGAAAAGTTGTTTTTTCTTTGAAAACAAGGGCAAAAAATTCATGGATTGGTTTAATTGAGCAATTTGATCTTTCAAGCTTGACAGCTCCATTATCAAACGCTCAACCTCAAGAGTGGCATTTTGCAAGACATCTTTCCATTCATTCAGCCATGCCAAAGCAACTGGGAACTCTTGAGGTTGGTTTTGCGCAATAAGATCAATTAAGGTGTTCGCACATTCAATACTATCCTTGTATATGGATGGCAACTCACTAAGGGGAGCAGCATTGCTGGACATAGCTAGGAGGTTTTGTACCAACACATCGATATCCTGGGGATAGCTTTGAGTTAAAAATACTTGAGGAACACGCTTCAGTAAATCAATCCACGGGAAAAAAGTGAAGACTTCTTGTTGACACTTAGTAACTAATTGGACATATTTATTTTTCCACACCGATTCCTTGCTCACATGAAATAATATTTCATCAGCAAGATTTTCCAAGAGCTTGCTCCACCATATCAAATCAACTGCTTCATCACGATTTAGAAGAATAGAAGCTAACATTTTTTTATATACCAAGAGGCCTTCTTTTCCTCCGCATAAAATAGTGTCTTTGATTCCTTGCAAAAACATATGATCAATCAGAGGTCTTTGCAAATGTTCTTCCAAACCCTGCTCCAAACTCACCATAAAGCAAAGGAAATTACCACTGTCCACTGTGGATATATATTCAGGATGAAGAGGTCGGAGCGTCTTCGTATCATACCAGTTGTAAAGATGTCCCTCCCATTTTTCAAGGGAAGTGATAGTTGATATCGTATTATTTATCATATCAATCATTTCGCTGGTAGTAATGTAGCCAAAATCCCTCGCGCTTAAGATGGCCAACAAGCCTATTCCAATATTAGTGGGTGAAGTTCGGTGAGCCACGCCCCTGAGGGGATCTTCCTGATAGTTATCTGGGGCAAGGAAATGATTTCTACTGTCAACTAATTCTTCGAAATATCGCCAGGTTTTTCTAGAAACTCGATGTAGCATAAGAACTTCTTCTTCAGTTGCTTTGTAGCTCAGTTCCTTTTTATCCAGGCTTATCAAATAGGCGAGATATGGTGCAATGCCCCAAAATAGAAAGAGCGCTAGCAAAAGGATGATTGCAGAAGGTCTCATTGTAATAGCAATTATCACGAATACTATCAGAATCAAATAGGAAAGCTTCATTTTATAAAAATAACTAGACAGTGAATTAATTTGGAATTTATCCAAATCAGCCGAGGTCACCCACTCGAGCAAATCTTTCTTGCTTACCATCAGTCTGCCCAAAGTAACAACGATGGCATGCAAATTCAAAACAGCTTGATAGGGCATAAGCATCAAGGTTAACAATAATTGTAAAAACGAAGCTTTCAATCCGACCATAGCTGGGATATGACGTTTGACGGCGTTAGCACCAGATCGTTTTACATACAAATATTCTAAAACGGAAAGGAAAAAGGGTAATGAAACAGTTAAGAAAAAAAAGCCAAACCAAACATAAATATTCCCTGGCAATACACTTATCATTAGTGCAAAAAAGAGGATTAAACTTGGGGCAACCAAGCTTCGTCTTAGGTTGTCAAAGATCTTCCAACGGGACAACATCGATAAGGGATTGGCAATTCTTTTATTTTTACGGTTGATAATACTTCCAAAGAGAAAGGGTAGTAATTGCCAGTCTCCTCTGGTCCATCGATGAGCACGGGAAGTGTATGCATTATATCTAGTGGGATAAGAATCCACTAATTCCAAGTCTGTTAATAGGCCAGTCCTCACATAAGAGCCTTCCAATAAGTCGTGGCTCAGAATCGTATTGTCAGGAAATGCATTTTTAAGTACTTGCTGGAAAACATGCAAATCATAGATACCCTTACCAGTAAAAATCCCTTCCTCGAATAAATCCTGATAGACATTGGAAATAGCATTAGCATAGGGATCAATACCCTCCTGGCCGGTAAAAATGAGTGAAAATAAGGATTTGTTAGAGCTTTCGATATCCACTTCCACTCGGGGTTGCATTATTCCGTAGCCTTCAACAACAATTCCTCTTTTTTTGTCTATGACTGGGGTGTTTAAGGGGTGCGCCATAGTTCCAATCATTTTTTTAGCCATGCCCATGGGTAAGATAGTGTCACTGTCCAGAGTGATGATATATTTAATACGCGAAAACGGTAGATCATGGCTAGAAATATAGGCAAAGCTGGTATCTTTAGCACCTAATACCAACTCATTAAACTCCATTAATGCACCACGTTTTCTCTCCCACCCAAACCATTTGTTGTTTTTCTTGTTAAATATGCTTGATCGATGATAAAAATAGAAGATGTCTTTTTGATTCGGAGAATACTTATGGTTTAATTCTTTTATTCCTGATAAAGCAGTATCGATGATGAGTTCCTGATTTTCAACGGTTTCCTGATCAGAATCGCTGAAAGCTCCAATCAAAGCAAAATATAGGTTTTTCTCTCGGTTGGACAAGTAATGGCTTTCAAGCTTTTCCAGGATCTCACTTACTCGTTTTTCATCGGGTAGAAGAGTAGGAATAACTATCATCGTGCTTAAGTTTTCAGGAATACCCTCTTTTAATTCAAGCTTTGGAAACACTGCGGGTTGAATCGTTTTGCAAACAATAAAGTTAATCAGAGATATAGCAACTTCCGATGCAGGAATAAGGATAGCAATACCAACTATAAGAGCATAGAGAACAACATGGCTAGCACTGCTGAGAATGGTATATTGTATCGCCAATCCAACAAATATCACGGAAACCAGCGTAATGGAACCAAGATACAAGAAGCTTGATAGTCTATGATTCTCAGGACTACGTTTGGGAGAAATTTTAGCACTACAACCTATCGTTTTTTTAAGATCCTGGAGTCCTTTTTCGATTAAATAATAGCCAATATGCCACAAACGCATGCTTTTATTATTCTTGATACCCTTCCGTTTTGAAGCAAGAAAAGCCTGTTTGGCTAAACTTACTGCTTCTTTGGCTATGTGAACAGGAGAAACACTAAAAATGGAGGACAGCTCTTCCACTTTTCCACGATAGAAATTCCGAGAAGCCAGATTCATCTTGGGATAGGTTCCATCGGGGTCTAGACGCAATATTTGATCTACAAAACTTAGCGATTCAAACAAGTCTTCCCAATTCATTGTTGTAAAATAGCGAAGACTCGAAATGCAATTGCTCATTTTAAGGGTATTTACAGATTGGATATGGTGCTCTTCCTGTGCAATGCTTTCAGAAGTTTTGCCAGATTTTGAAAGATGCTCATCAATAATAAGTAAAAAATGAGTATAGCCTAAGCCGGATCGTCTTAATCGATACAATAAGTGCTCAATAAAGGTTGAATTGGTATTATCGCTTGATTTCAAGATACTATTAAGATGTTTCAACAGCTTTTTCTCATCTTCTCCTTTGGAATCTAACCAATCATCTATCATATCATCAGCTTTTTTCCATTGGATTATTGTTTTTTTGATTTTTTTACATTGACAACGGATATACTCCAAAAGGGCAAGCCTTATAACTACAGGGATGGCCCATATTTCCCTATCAAAGAGGACACTGTGGGTCTGGTAGGTTTGAAGATGCTTATATAACACATCTTCATCTATTTCTCCGTTTACATTAAAAACCAATTCCAAAATGATGGCAAATATTCTAGAATTACCCTGTAAAAAACCTGAATTTATGACAGGCAATAAAGAAAAGGTTTTTTTATTTAAATCACGGCGAAGAAGCTTGGCCTGCTCTTCGATGATATAAAAGTTATCCAGTAGCCATTCTGCGACACTTGGGATAGCGTATTTTTTACGAAGGCATTCGTTTAATTCTTTATATACTGAAAAAATATAGTCATAATTATCATTCATTCTGGGTAATGGCCAGTTAGTAGCTTTAATATTGTTGTAGTAGCTTAGTTCAAGGGTAATATTATTGGTCTGTTCCCCAGAATCTTCTGCCGAAACAGGTATTTCACTGATAATGAGTTTTTTGTAGTTTTTGTATTTTTTTAATAGCAAGCGTAAAACAAAAATTACCAATAATATAAATAAAAAACTCATTATGAATAATCTGTAAACAACAAGCATAGAGCAAGACTCCTTAAAAAATACGCTACAAAAATTTGCGTTTAATTCATCAATTTTGGTAATAATTAAGCAAGAACTCTACTGCTCAATAACAATTCAATATCGCATTCCTATATGACTAGATAGTTTATATTCAATTACTCTTTTGGTCAAGCCTAAGCAGGGCTTTTAACTAAGCACAAGGGGACCAGATTCGGAACACAATACTGCACAAGGGGACGGTTCTTTTGTGCTCTCAACAGAGCACAAAAGAACCGTCCCCTTGTGCACCTTGCAGGATTAAGTATCGATACATCCGTCTTTTATGCGAATTACGCGTTGCGCTTTACGGGAGATTTCTTGCTCATGGGTTACAATAATGATAGTTTTGCCGTTTTCATGAAGCTGTCTTACAATCTCCATTACTTCTTTTTCTGCAGTCGAATCGAGATTTCCAGTAGGTTCATCCATTAATAATAGCTCTGGATCATTGGCCAATGCTCGAGCAATAGCTACTCGTTGCATCTGACCTCCACTCAGCTCAGTTGCGCGACAATGAACTTTGTCTTCCAATGCGACTGAAGCAAGAAGTTTAAAGGCTTTTTCAGCCTGCTCTTCTTTAGACACACCAATAAACATCATAGGTATCTGAACATTTTCCAGAACACTCAGATTGTTGAGAAGATTGAAAAATTGAAAGACAAAACCCAGTTTTTCTGCTCTAAAACGTGCCAGTTGCTTATCAGGAAGCTGGTATATATCCTTTCCTAAAATTTGAATAGTTCCCTGATCTGGTTTATCCAAACCTCCCATCAAATGGAGGAGTGTGCTTTTACCATGACCCGAAGGTCCGGTGATGCATGTAAAAGTGCCTGGGGATATATCCAGGGAAACTCCTCTCAGAGCTTTCGTAGGCACCGTTCCTTTAAGATAGGTCTTGTGGATATTGCTGATTTCTATCAGATTATTCATAGCTGATAGCCTCCACGGGGGTTAGTCTCGCTGCTTTATATGCGGGATATACGCCTGATAGGGCAGAGACGAGAATAGATCCAGCAAGAATTATGCCCATATCCTGCCAGGCAATGGTACCAGATACTGAGCTAGCTCGAACAAAAGCAGTAAATTCATTTTGGGCAATCAAAGGAGTGATAAAATAGGAAATTGCATTTCCAACAACAAGTCCAATCATGCCTCCAATCAATCCATAAAGAGCTGATTCAGCGAGGAAGATTTGAAAAATGGTACGATTGGAGCTACCTATGGATTTTAAAATGCCAATATCTTTTTTTCTTTCATAAATAGCAGTGATCATTGTATTAATAATGCCAAAGCTAGCAGCTAGGATTGCAATGATGGCGATGATTTTGAGTGTAGTTCCAACGGTATTAACTACGCTAAGAACTGAATTGAGAAGTTGTTGATCGGATATCACTGCAACATTGGCGGTATCTGTAATAAGACGGGTATAATACTCCAGTCGTTTGATATCTTCCACCTGAACTGCGATATAAGAGACTCTGCCTTTAGTTTCATAGACATCCATAGCAGTCTTGAGATCAATAAATAACACGGCATCATCCGAAGTCCCATGCTTTTCCATGATTCCAGTAACAGTAAATTCCTGCCCCCGGAGTCTGACTACTTGGCCTATGCTTAGATCAAAACGATCAGCAATAGCGTATCCAGCTAAGATTCCACGAGTATCCTTTTGGGGATCTGGAAAAGAACCAATCTGAATACGCCAATTGCGAACATCCTTTAGTTGTTGAATATATACTCCAGTAACAGAAACTGGCTCATTGTTGATGGCTGACCCAAGGGTAAGGTAAGGTTGCGTAGAGATACCTTCAATGGATTCAATTTTATCTAAATCTTCGGGAAGGATGGCATCAGGGAGTTGAGCTCCGCTGAGAACTTTGACTTGCTCATAAGCACACCAGCCCTTGGCAGTAACAATCATGTTAGCACCAAGATCACGGGCTTGATTGTGGATTTGGGATTGAAGACCAGCGCCTAGGCTAATGAGGACGACAAGAGCTATGATGCCCATAGTAATGCCACTGAGAGTAAAAACAAAACGGTTTTTTCTACCTATCAAATTTCGATAAACAAGCTTGAAAATATTCATGTAGCTATTTTTCCTTAACTTTTCTTGCTGATAATTGTTTTGGGACCTCTTATTACTCGATCTACTTCAAATACATATCGTTCATCTGTTTTGACTATCTGCCCTTCCACGTTTACCAGATCCATCACTTGAGGCATAGAACCTTCATAGATGTATCCAGAGGGTGTTGCGCCTAAAGGTTTGGTCGGCCCGGGAACATAAACAGTAATAATCACAGCCGTACCACAGCTTAGGCCACAAGAGTCGTATTCATCTTCATCGATAATGTTAAAAAAATTTCTATCTTCATCAACTTCCTGGACAATGCCTTTTAAAGCTATTTTACCAGTATAAGCTGAAGGGTCAGCTCCTAAATCGTTGACTTTTAGAACAGGAAGATATTTTGTGCTTCCGCTCCCACTACTGCAAGCTGTAATCAATAAAGTCAGCATTACCAAAAGCGATAAAACAATCCTCTTTTTCATGTATTCCTCCATGATTGCATATTTTGCTCATAAATAAACGAATAACTTTTCAGTTAACTTGAAATTATTTGGTTTGGTTCAAAAAAGCTGATCCTCTAATTTTTACAATGAACATACTGCACAAGTGCACAAGGGGACGGTTCTTTTGTGCTCTCAACAGAGCACAAAAGAACCGTCCCCTTGTGCAGTAAAATAGGGTGCTTAATTTATTGTAATTTTATACAAGGTGAATATAGTAGTTGTATTATTGATAGATTAAGGTTATGAGGAGACTTTTTTGAAAAGGCTTTTCTGCCTTAAAGCGATGTATAGGAGGTAAAAAATGAAACTCCGATCAGTTATATTAGTACTTGTCTTTTCTTTGTTGCTTTCATTGATTCCAATTCGCCCTTCGGTAGCTATAAAAGATCTTAGAACATGTCAAGTTATTTCCCTGTCCCAGGCAGAGGAAATCCATCAACAAAGCAAGGGCTTTTTTACTGAAAATAAAGGTCAGTGGGATTCTGATATCCTCTTTGTAGGCAAAACTCCCTTTGGTAAAATCATCATTGCAGAGGATGCAGTGTATTATCAATTGATACAAAGCAAAACGTTTTATTCCCCTGATATGGGAGTTCATCCCGATCAGCACGCCAATATCAATTCAAAACAGGTTTCTGTTCAAACTGTCAAGCTATCTTTTGAAAATAGCCTAACACCAGCTATCTCTGGCTTAAGCAAACTACCCCATTACCATAACTATTTTATCGGAAATGATTCCAGTCGCTGGGCAAGCCAGTGCCGTAATTTTACACAAATATATTATGAAAATGTTTGGGAAGGCATTGATCTTTCTTATTTTTTCTCTGATGAAGGCTTAAAATACGAATTTTATGTCAAACCTTCCGCAGATATACAAGATTTGAAAATCAGAATAGATGGCGCAGATTTGTTGAACCATGGCCATCAGCTTGAATTAATTACCAATCTGGGTTCAATCATGGATGATCAGCTAATGGTTTACACTCAGGATACTAAAACAAACCTTAATGCTGCTTTTTCTATTGAGGAAAACACCGTGAGTTTCAGCCTTGATGCCATTGATAGAAATGAAACTATCGTCATTGATCCTCTGGTATATGCCACCTACCTGGGCGGACTGGACGAAGATCGACCAAAAGCCATTAAAGTGGATGCTCTTGGACAAGCATATATCACAGGGTATACTGATAGCGTTGATTATCCCGTTAGCATTATCGAAGGTGGCTTTGTTGCTCCGGCTTATGACCACACACATAATGGCGAATTTGATGTATTTGTATCCAAACTCAACCCTGCAGGCACCCAGCTTGTTTTCTGCACTTTTCTGGGAGGGAATGCTACAGAATTTGCCTATGGAATTGATTTAGATGCTACAGGCAATATCTACCTTACTGGATTCACTAACAGCGCTAATTTTCCAACCTTTGTTCGAGATGATGGCACTAATTTACCAGCTCCAAGCTACTATAACTTATATAATGGTTGCGGTACCTTTGATACCTTTGTAGTCAAGCTGAATAATGCCGGAACTGAACTACGATATTCCACTTATCTGGGGGGAAGTGCCAATGATGCAGCTTTTGCCATTGCAGTGGACAACCTGGGACAGGCCTATGTCGCAGGTCACACTACTAGTGCCAATTTTCCTTTTGGTGTTACATTTGGTGGAGTGCCAGCTCCTGGATACAATCAAACTCACAACGCTGAATATGACGTTTTTGTCGTAAAGCTTAACTCTCTCGGTACTGAATTAGTTTATAGTACTTTGCTGGGTGGGGATAAAGATGATTTTGCTTATGGTATCGCTTTAGATAGTATGGGACAGGCCTATGTCACCGGCTTTACCAAAAGCCCTGCTACCTTTCCGATGTCAGTTACCCCTGGAGGGCTTCCAGCGCCGGGATATGACAAGACACATAATGGCAATGCAGATGCATATGTCTTCAAGCTCAACTCAGCAGGAACAGAGCTTCTGTATGCCACCTTTTTGGGAGGGTCAGAAGATGAACATGGCGAAGCAATAGCGCTTAACAATGCTGGCCAGGTCGTAATTACAGGATGGACTTCGAGTGCTGATTTTCCAATGAGTACGACCTTGGGAGGATCACCTGCTCCTGGATATGACAAGACACATAATGGCAATACTGATGTTTTTGTAACTATGCTCAATGCCTTGGGCACTGAACTCCTTTTTTCAACCTTCCTTGGAGGGAACAACACGGATCGGGGATATGGTATTGCTTTAGATGCTATTGGGCAGATCTATATCACCGGGATGAGTTATAGCGACAATATCCCCCTAACTAAAACCAATGGGGGCACTGAATTAGCCATGGGATATGATCAAAACCGCAATGGAGGATCAGATGCCTTATTCTTTAAACTTAATCCAAGCGGAACTCAGCTCCTTTATTCCTCCTATTTTGGAGGACATATGTTTGATGCAGCCAATGCCATTGCTTTGGATCCCTGGGGTTATGCATACATCACAGGCGAAACCATCAGCAATGACTTCCCTATGACTGTTACCAAGGGTGGAGCTGAGATAGCTCCAGGCTATGATAAGAGCTACAATGACGATGACGATGCTTTTGTGCTCAAGATTAAAACATTTACGGGTGAAGGATTTCAGACATCACCGTATCTTTTAATCGATGCTGAAATCAGTCGTCCTAATTTCAGCAAAAATGAAGAAGCTATGATCCTACTCACCGTCATAAACCAAGGGGGAGCACCAGCTACAGAAACTATAGTGACCATGACTCTGCCTAAGGAATTGACATTTATTCGAGCTACCCGGTATCGCTCAAAGGTGCTCACTCCTGTAATAGTAGAATTTGAATTGGGTACTATTGCTGCATATTCTGCGCAAACATTCCAGCTTGATGTCAAAGTTAATGTTGCAGTACTCCAAGAAAAAACAATACCCATCTTTTTTGACGTTAACTGTAAAGAAAAATCATGGGATGATGCTCGGGTTATGGTTGGACTGGTTCCAAGAAGGGCTGCCAATCCGGATCTTTATCTCGGTTTATACTATCGTAATGTCCAGTGGGATCCTCAAACAAATACCTTCTTCATTAATGAAGGAACTGCCTTAGAGATTGACTTCAGTATATCAGGAGCCCAATTACCTTATCAAATGAAACTGGATTGGGGCGATGGAAACTTGATAAACGAAGATCATCAAAGCAGTATTCGACGAACCCTTAGTCATGCCTATAAAACTACCGGACTTAAAAAGATTGTGGTAGAAGTGTCAGATCGAATTGGTCGCACTAAAACTGCATCGCTAAGTATTGAAGTCCGTTAAATAGCACAAGGTAGCACAAGGGGACGGTTCTTTTGTGTTGTTTAAAAGAGGTGGATCGATGGATAAAAAGAGACTTTGCCTTCCTTTAGCGCTATTCTTGTTCATATTTCTTCCCACGCTATATTTTGTTGTCCGCTGGCCTTCCTATTACCAAGCAATTAAAATTAAGGTTCCAGACACCACTTACCAAATTTACCTTACCTTACTTATATATTTTACCGTTGTTGTCACCCTATGCCTCAGCTTTTGGGCAATATACCTTAGCTTTTTAATCCTCAGATCCAAAGAAAACAGCTCCTTAAAACCCTTCGTTGCTATTCTTGTTCTAGCTTGCACTGCAATATCAATAACGGCGATTTATCGAGGCTATGTAGCTTTGTTTAAAGAGGGCTTCCAGGTTTCCTGGTTTCGTTTATACAGTCAGTCACTCCACTTCAGCTTTGCGTCTGATTGGATCAACATGTTCGTTATTCCATGGCTACTCCTTGGAATCATTTTGGGCATTATTTACTTCATCTCTTCAAGGAAAGAAAATACCCTGGCATCCTTTGCCTTATTTGGTTCTTTCGCAATCCTCCTTTTCTGGTGCTTTATTTTAAATCATTTTAACTGGAGCAGTACCATGCAAGGCTTTGTACACCAGCTAATGGGGAGGGATATCGATTCCATCGATCTAATCACTCGCTTATTCCAACTATACAATCCATTTGTTATGATAAGCACTTTTTTCCGTTCTATTGAAAGTTTTTTCACTGTAATCAGAACTTTTCCCTATCCAATAGAGGGCCTGGGTTTTGCCTTCCGGCTTGCCCCTGAAAAAATGCTTGCCAACGTCAAACCAAGTCTAAGTTTCATCTTTTACGCTCGAACAGCAATTATTTTAGCTATAAGCTCCTTTCTGAGCCTTATCCACTACGAACTACTCAAAATACCCCATGGAAAGACTCCAGCAAGTAGTTAACAAATAAGAACCGTCCCCGTTTGTTACGTGCACCGAGTTAGTCGTCGAAGTCAAATAGATTATCAATAAAATTGCTTGAATACATTCCAAATTTTGGTTTTTTCTGGTATAAAAAACAAGAGACACATACTTCTTCGAACAAAGGAGTGCTGATATGAATAAAATGACAAGCTTTTTTCTTCGATGGCTATTAGTCCCCTTGTTGCTCCTTCAACCATTCAACCATGTCAACTCTTCCTCTCAGTGCGCTTTCAACCTGGAAGGTCGCGGGCAGTGTGGTTTCATCACGCTTAGCTGGAATCCCATCCCTGGAGCAGAGTTTTATTGGGTTTACCGGGGCTTGTCCAAAGAGACCATTCATCCCATGCCTTTGACTGATTTTCCCATCGAAGCCACCTCCTATGTGGATGAAAATGATATCATACTGGAGCAGGAATATTTCTATTATGTGAGTGCAGTAAATGCTGACAAAAAAGAATTTGCCCGTTCACTAATAATATCCGTCACCCCTGACTGCGATCGTGTATCCCCGGTACCCCCACTTCCTCTCCAAACTGGTCTTGAAATACCAGGTGGGCAATACCCTTTATTGGGTCAATGAAGACTCCCATGGCCCTATGGATACTGCTCCCATTATCCAACACTCCCGCATGTTTTTAGTCATTCGCTATGTCACCAATGCGATTCAAGGTACCCAAATTGCATGGGATGGCACCGAACGCAAAGTGACTATCATCACACGCACGGGCACCCGTATTGAGCTATGGATCGGGAATCCCCAAGCACGCATCAACGGTAACACAATCCAAATTGACCCCAACAATGCTCAAGTCGTCCCCGTCATTGTCAATGGCCGCACCCTCCTCCCCTTGCGCTTTGTAGGCGAAAACCTTGGAGCTGAAAGTGTCGAGGACATCCTCTGGGATGCCTCCACCCAAAGTGTCCAGCTCTTTATCGACGATCCTGAGTGTGAAAAAGTAGGTTTCCGCTATCCCAAAGCCAACCCCCTCAAGGAAAGCTTTTATGAGTTTAGTGTGGAGTACCACCCTTCTCTGGGCAATGCCTTTCCAAAGCAAATCCGTTTGGAGCTTTACCGGGCAGATAATACCAAGACTCTGCACCTGGGACCCTCCAAATCCCCAGGGAAAGATCTGAAACTGGAACGCCTCAAAACCCCCAAAGCCACCATCAAAGAAATCAAGACCAACAGCACCCAGGCCCAAAGCTATCACTTCCGTATGGAGCTTACCCCTGGCATGCTTCATTTTTATAAATTCGTAGCAGATGAAAAAGAACATCACCCCTCTGAAGGATATCTGGGACCCATCTATGCTTCTCTTCCCCATGCCTTGCGTCTGAGGGATCTGGACTTTCGCAAAGTGGAAGATGGTACCTCCCTTCTACTGGAAGGCTTCTACACTTCCGAGCCCTACCCCATGCTGGTAGAGGATTATTGGAAGATCCATGAACTTAGCGCCAACTCAGAAAGTCAATTTTTACTCCAACTCGAAAAAAATCAAAAAATACCTGAAGGAGCCTTTGTTTGCCTCAAAGCCCAAAAAAGAACCAGTTCCAAACGAGTACCACTCCTAAAATTTGAGAAATTGGTGTTCTCTCAAAAAATCCAACAGTTTGAATATTCTGCCAAAGAAATTGTAATGAAACCCCTACTCCCTTCCTTTATAAAACGACACCGTTTCGCTCTTATCTACTCAGGATGTATCGATAGGGCAGAGGTTGAGGACGATGATGATGTCATACATGCATATCGCAGGGCAAGAGCAGATTTTACCGGCGAACGTAAGCGTCACATAGATACCACCTTTACCTCCTGAAATCTCCATGAGAAAATGGAGCAAAAAAGGGAGGCAAACGATGAAACGCAAAGAAACACGAGCACTACGAAAAACGCAAATCTTGCAGTATCAAAAAAGTGGTCAATCGGTGGAAGCCTGGTGCAGAGATCATCAGATCAAGGCATATACGCTACGTTACTGGCTTTCCAAATTTACTAAAGTCAAACAAACCCAGGATACTGTTCCCTCGGTTCCCTGGGTGGCTCTTTCCACCTCGGTCTCTCCTCCTTCCACAGATCCTGGGACGATTATCCTCAAGATGGGAGTTGCAGAGCTTTGCATTGCTCCTGGTTTTGATCCTCACTTATTACGGCAAATCCTCCATGTCCTTCAAGGCGTATGATTGCCATCACCCAACTGGTCTATCTGGCAACTGGAGCTACTGATTTACGTAAATCCATCGATGGACTGGCCTTGATCTTACAACATCAGTTTGCACTGGATCCCTTCAGTCCCTGCCTCTTTGCCTTCTGTAATGGCAAGAAGGATAAAATCAAGATCCTAAGCTGGGATCATAATGGCTTCTGGCTCCACTACAAACGCTTGGAAAAAGGCCACTTTCCCTGGCCTGATTATCCCAAAGGACCCCTTTCCATTGATCGTCGCCAGATGCAATGGCTTCTGGATGGACTTCCGTTGCATCAACCCCTGGCGCATCGTCCAGTGATGGAGCGTGAACTTGTGTAGCTCAAGGTATTGGAAACGAAACCAAGCCCTGCTAAAAAAAGATGGAATTCCTCGTAAAAAATAGCTTAAAAAAGAGGCTGTTTGTGGTCATTTAGACTGGACTTATTACCCTTTTTCTGCTATACTAAAACTATGGAAAATCAAGGGGAAATCCGAAGTTCGTCCGCCGAAAATAACGAAGCGCTCCAGGCGCGTTGTCTCCAGTTGGAGCAACAGGTGCAGGAGCTGATGATTCGGCTGCAATGGTATGAAGCTCAGTTTCGTCTTCACCAGCATCAACGCTTTCTTCCCTCCAGCGAAAAAACGCAAGAGCCTTTACCTCTCTTCGATGAAGCAGAAAAAGAAGCACCGTCTCCCCGAAAAGAACCCCCCACCGAAACAGAGAACATCACCTATACGCGTAAGAAAACTCCTGGACAGCGAGAGCTGCTCATGGAAGATCTTCCTGTAGAGCGTATCGACTATACCCTGCCTGAGAAGGATCGCGTGTGTCCTCAGTGTCAGGGAACGCTTCATCCGATGAGTACTTCGGTACGGAAAGAACTGATCGTCATCCCCGCTCAGGTGAAAGTCCGCGAACACGTGCAACATAGCTATGCCTGTCGGTATTGCCAGCAGCATGCCCTGAACACGCCCATTGTTGCGGCGCCTCTTCCTGTTCCTGTGATTTCAGGAAGTTATGTTTCGCCGTCTCTCCTAGCTTCGATCATGTGTCGTAAATATGAAGAAGCACTGCCCTTGTACCGTCAGGAGCATCAGTTTCAGCACCAGGGATTGGAAATATCTCGGCAAACCATGGCCCGTTGGATGATCGAAGGATCCCAACGATGGTTAGCTTTGCTCTATGAAAGAATGCAGGAAATCCTACGAATGATGGATATCTTGCATGCCGATGAGACGGAGCTTCAAGTCCTTCGAGAGGAAGGACGCTCTGCAGCTCGTAAGTCCTACATGTGGCACTATGCTTCAGGAGCCTGTGAGCTCCCGATTGCTTTGTACGAATATCAGACCACCCGCGCCCATAAACATCCCGATGCTTTTCTGAAAGGATTTAAGGGCTACTTACATACCGATGGTTATGCGGCTTACCATCCCTTAGCCTCTATCACGGTAGTCGGCTGCTGGGCTCATGCCAGGCGTAAGTTCACCGATGCCTTGAAAAGTCTCCCCTCCGAATCCACTGCTCCTTCTTCCGCCCATACTCTGACCGAAGAAGGGCTGGCTTACTGCAATCGGCTCTTTGCTATTGAACAGGAACTAAAAGATCTTAGTCCTGAAGAGCGCTACCTGGCGCGAAAGAAAGCACTCCAGCCCGTCATGGAAGCCTTTCATGCCTGGCTTATGAAGACCCGCAAACAAGCCCTCCCCAAGGCACCCCTCGGAAGAGCCGTGGCTTATTGCTTATCCCAGTGGCCTTATTTGGAACGGGTCTTACTGGATGGAAGACTGGAACTCAGTAATAATCGAGCCGAACGAGGGATCAAACCTTTTGTAATTGGTCGTAAAAACTGGCTCTTCAGTAATACTCCTCGTGGAGCTCAAGCCAGTGCTATCATTTACAGTATGGTGGAAACCGCTAAGCGCAATGGACTCATCCCTTTTCATTACCTGAGCTATCTCTTTGAACAATTACCTCAACTCCAGGGAAATGACCCCGCCCTGCTGGAGGCCTTTTTACCCTGGTCAAAAACCTTGCCGGAAAACTGTTACTGTAAAGCTAAATCTTAGTTTTTCTTAAATTCTTCTGTGACTTGGTTTTTTTATGATTTTTTAAGTTTGCTTGCTTGTCTTCAGATTGTGCTCACTCATCAGATAAAACTAGGTGTCAATGTGGATAGAGTGTTACGCTTACAGATCTGAAACTGGAACGCCTCAAAACCCCCAAAGCCACCATCAAAGAAATCAAGACCAACAGCACCCAGGCCCAAAGCTATCACTTCCGTATGGAGCTTACCCCTGGCATGCTTCATTTTTATAAATTCGTAGCAGATGAAAAAGAACATCACCCCTCTGAAGGATATCTGGGACCCATCTATGCTTCTCTTCCCCATGCCTTGCGTCTGAGGGATCTGGACTTTCGCAAAGTGGAAGATGGTACCTCCCTTCTACTGGAAGGCTTCTACACTTCCGAGCCCTACCCCATGCTGGTAGAGGATTATTGGAAGATCCATGAACTTAGCGCCAACTCAGAAAGTCAATTTTTACTCCAACTCGAAAAAAATCAAAAAATACCTGAAGGAGCCTTTGTTTGCCTCAAAGCCCAAAAAAGAACCAGTTCCAAACGAGTACCACTCCTAAAATTTGAGAAATTGGTGTTCTCTCAAAAAATCCAACAGTTTGAATATTCTGCCAAAGAAATTGTAATGAAACCCCTACTCCCTTCCTTTATAAAACGACACCGTTTCGCTCTTATCTACTCAGGATGTATCGATAGGGCAGAGGTTGAGGACGATGATGATGTCATACATGCATATCGCAGGGCAAGAGCAGATTTTACCGGCGAACTCCTAAACTGCTATAAAACTTCTTTTGCCATGGGGATTCCCAAAAACAACATCTATGTCAACTTTGGTCGAGGGGATACAGAAATCGACTATATATGCGCCGATGATGGCGATGGCAATCCCTTTGATTTTGATTGGGACGATGCCGAATACCGCAATACCATGGAACGAGATGCCGAAAGATGGTGGCGACAAGACGACGAATGGAGATTACGACCAGGCACCCGAGCTCACCTTTATGAGAGTATCGCAGTAATTAATCGCAAGATAAAAGAGCTCCCCGATGATGTTACCCCTGAAGTATATTTTTTTATCTTCACTCATGGAAGTACTGTTGGGTTATGTTCATATGAAGATGGCGGCTTAAGCTATACCGATTTAATTCGACGAATTTCCCCTTTAATGGAAACCGATATACTTTCTCTCGAAGCCCCTGTTAAAATTCGTTTTTCCAACAATACCTGCAAAGCAGGAGCCATCATTCCCCATGTAGATGACACTTTCCGCTTGAGTGGTTTGGATTCTTTTCAACTAGCTGCTTCGAGTCAAGCAGACGAACTATCCTGGGGGAGATGGCCTGATCATTCAGAAACGAGCTATGCTTCTGCAGGTGGAACTTTTGGCCTTCCCTTTCGGGCGAGTCTTGTCGAGCAAGCTGAATCCAATCCTGATCGGGAAGTGGATTGGAAAGTCGCCTATGACTATGCAGCCATCAACGATGTCTATGTTTCCGGAGTTGAAAAAGAAAATGTTGATGGCACAACTCGTATGGTTTATGTTCACCCTCAGTATTGGTATTCCAGGGATCGAAGCTTTTATCAAAGAGGGCCTGCCTTTGAAGAACCCCTTCCTCCCGAAGATGAAATTAGGACCAACTTATGCAGAATCGGTGTAGACACCTCTGAAGCCATATTTGATGTTTGCAACTGCAGTATGTCCAGAAGCATCCATGAGTATCCTCAAACCAAGTTTAATGTGGTTAATCGGGGTATTGTTTCTTTCAGAGTCGTGGATATTATTGCAGATGAATCCGTCCTTTCCAAAACTACTAGCAACCCAACCTTTGTCTTTCGCGCCAATGATTATGATTCCTGCCGAGAGCAAAATCCCTTTTTAGTCCAACTCAACTACAACCAATCTCATGAGTTTAATATCTGTCTGCAAAATCAAAATCTTAATGCCCAACCATTGGATGAGAATGGCTATATGCTCAGCGAAAACAACTTGCCTGTATTTATCAATGTTCCGATTACGGTAATTTATCAAACAGGAAGCACACTATATTCTCAAAGAGCCTTCATCCCCATCAGGGTTAGAGCCGAATCCTTCCAAATCAGATATGAAACCAGCGTAAAACGGTCTGAAACTGTCAAGGGTAAATTTTCGCATTGGGAACCATTAGAAACTAAATGCAAAATCACCCCTGTATTGCCTGGTTTGCCAGAAGGTGTGCTGGCTGGACCCAAGTATAGCGGTGATATTCATATGAGTATTGCTACTGACGTTTTCAAGAGACCTCCTGTGCAAAAACTCTCCTATGGGTATATGCAAGTCTTCAAATTGGAATTTGCATTAGATTTCATGGGAGAAAATGAGGACTGTATTTATGAAACCTATGATGCAGGATGGGGAAGGGTAAACTCTGCTACGCTTCCGCCAAAATTGAAAGGGAAAATGGAAGTAAGCTATCCTCCTCTTAAGCCCACTAAAAATATTACGATCCTGATTATGCCAGCAGCTCATTCACCAGATGGTCTCCAGTCCATTATCGGAAAGCATACTTTCGAGTTCAGCATCCGCCGAATAGCTCGATTTAATTGTGAGCTTGGATCTCGATCAATTTCTGATATCAACCTCACCATCGACCTCGAATTCACCAATCCCGAAGACTAATTGGTTTTTTTAGTTGCGATCCATTTTCCTGAGAGGAAATCAATCCCTTGATGGGGTAAATTAAAGGTGCCCACCAGGTTGCCCTTGGCATCCAGACTGGCAGTAAAATAGGCTTTTTCCTTGTCTCCAATGCTAAAGCTAAGCACACCCTTGGTATAGCTGGCATTAAATGTTTGGGTATTGTCTTTATCGTCCGGATCAGGGTCTGGTATCACTTTGTTAAAATGTATCACTAGTTTTCCCGTATAGACTCCATCCTGATTTGTTTTCACCAATTCCAAATCCATAGGGACGCCTTGTCTAGCAAGTTGATAAAAATTTACTCCAAATCTTTGCTAAATTGCTCGCAACTATCCCTCGCAGCCTGGGCCTTAACTGGATCTTTCTTGTCCATTGCAGCAACATAAAGCAAGGTCCAAGTCCCACTCCACTTGCCCTCAACACCCCCAAAGTTAACGCTAATCTCTGCTTCGGCAATATCATCCCCGCTATGGCTATCACGGGCTTTGACTTTCACAGCACAAAGAGGCGGAGGGTTGAGGTAGGTATAGCTAACTTTATGTGAGGCCTGACCCTTTTTTACTACAATGGATCGCTCTTCTCCTTTGCTGTCTTTATCGTTGTCCCAAAAATCCCATTCGAAATCAATTTCACTAGTTTTCGAAGAAATCCCATCAAGTATAAACTCAAAGGTATATTCTTTGTTTATCTCTGCCATAGCTATTGCATCGGGTTTAATGATCAGTTCCGTCTGAAGGAGTTTGATAGCCCAAAGTTTGGCGCTATAATTTCCCGGAAGATCAAAACGGCACTCCACTTCCTCTTTTTGATCCTTTTTATCTAATTTGACCGAAATATCAATCGTATGATCCGTACCCGTAGCATTGCTGGCAAGAATATACAACACATCTCCAGCTTTAATGTTTTTCCCTTGCAAGACGTATTCATCATCAGTCATTAAAATGGTGCTTGAGTATTTCGACCCTTCTGCTCGAGTGTTTTCTTTCAACACCATCAAATCTACCCAGGGCTTCCCGTCGCTTTTGGTAATTCTCAGGTTTTGCCCCTTTTCAAAAGTCAGAGTATCTTTCTGAAAGCAAATTTCCTGCCTTCGATCCGCAACCTGGTCAACAAAAGACCCTAGAGACTGCCCAGCAAGTAGTCCAGAGTTTGAAAAAATAGCCCAGCGGAAAAAATCTCGGTGACATATCAGTAAGCCATCATCTATATTGACTTCTTTAGCATAGTCATCCAATGTTGCCAATGCATTGCCCTGGGAGACTCTTTCTACCATCTGCTTAAAGTCAAATCCCTTTTTCTTAACTAGAAAATCAATAAAGTTTGAGGTGACATACTGATGTTCACGGGATGATCCCCCCACACCCTTTTTATCGAAGGAATCAAGGCAGAAATCAAAATAATCAGGCGCAAAGCCTTCTTTGAGTTCTGACTCAAATTGGGTAGATCCAAAAGCCACCATACATCCTGCATACTCAGCACAGGCTTCAATCCACCAGTAATCGCCACTGCCCATAAATCCTTTGTAAAACTTACGGGCACCATAATATTCCGCTTGTAGGCGATGAAACAGCTCATGACCCACTGTGGAGTAAACTTTGTTTGGCGTGGAAGAGATATTCATAAAGAGCTCATGAGGAAAATGGAGACCTCCAAAAACTTTGTCATAGGATGCACTTCTTTCAACAGCACCCATATTGGAAATAGCTCCATAAATTCCACTGATTTTTACAGAAATGGGAGAATGCCATGTCCCCCAAACCCTGCCAGGGACATCCACGGGATTTTTAAAACCCAGGGCCATATAGTTTTTATACGCAAGTTCAAAAATCTCTCCGATATCCTGGATATAGTTGGGATACGCAGGGTTGTAACTGCTAAGGTTGCTTGCCATCTGAGGTTTTTGCCAGGGAGTGTATTGCTCGTAAACGTCCCAAACTCTTTTGTTGTAGGTCAGCTTAAAATTTTTCTGAGGCGTGGTGTAAGTGGATAAGGTGACACTTTCAGCAATCCAAACACCCGCAGTAGCCGAACCAGCAACAGCCGCACCGATGGCTACAGCTTTAAGTGTTGCTGCAGCAGTAGGTACACTTAAAAACGTTTGAAACCAACTTAGATGATTGGTGATAAATTCGATTCTCTGCTTGGATTTGTCGACATTAAAAGGAAGTTCCTGCCAACTTTTCAACTCATCGTCCCAGCGCAAAGCTAAAAACTGGTCCTCAAGAGCTTGATTCGGATCGATATGCTCCAGGGTATAGGGAACGGAAATCTTGATGTAATCCGACAACTGCTCCAAACCATCAATTTTGATGTCATAAGAAGAAGAAATCCCAAAGGGTTCCATATGAAACGCAGGTGCATGGTCCATCTTACTGATGGATAAATTGCGAGGCTTGTCCAGAATGCCAGGCGGTATATTCACGCTGATTTCATCTTTGTAAGATATGGTCTGCACGGAACTAGAAGGATGAAGTTCCTGAATCAGCAGAGGCGTAAAAGTGGCATCCAAAACTGTAAAAGCAAGCTCTGAGCTCTTGCCTTGACCAGAAGAAAAGAAAAACTTTCCTGATCCTGTTTCTTGGGGTAAAATCACTTGCACTACCTTTTCATTGATTACGATCAAAGGCAGTGGATCCTTTCCATGCCAGGCGGTCAGGGTATCAGCCATCTCCTTGATGGATTCTTCAAATTGTACATAAATACTAGATCCAGCGGGACCTGATTGAGGAAAGTAGTCCACAATCTTGAAAAATTTTCCCCCTTTACTTTTCGATGCGCGCGATGCTACGCCATAAAGAGGTTTTTGACGGCTATAGTGCAGGGCAAGGCCAAGTCCTGAAGCTAACAATGCAACTATGAGGAAGGAGGCTAAAACTATCAAAGTTTTTTTTCGATCAGGTGCTCCTCTTTTTAGAAAATCAAGTTGTTGGGGGCTTTGCCATTCATTGGCAAAAGGATTCCAAATCAGATCACCCTGGAACAAATTTCCAGATTGCTTCATTTCAAGGATTGCTTGTTGACTATAGGGTCCAAAGGATTCGTTGTTTCTTGATAAATACCAAAGATCATCACCCATGTTTTGGCTCCTTTCACCAAAAACACACTAAAAACAACGCTACAATATGTTAATTATTTATACAGCTTCACAACTGTCAATATTTTCAATTGCATTTTCCATCCCAAACTCTATACTAGCTCCATGATTATTACTCATATACCCTACCATATCCACGAAAAAAGCCTCCTCAAATTCCTCCTTGCCTCCTATATCCTAATGGCGCTGGTGCTAGCTGGATTCAACTTCGGCTATGCCAAACAAGCCCCCGTCCATATCGCCAACCTCATCACCTGGTTTTGGCACTTCTATGAAAACTGGATCAAAACTGCCTACATCATCCTGGGCAGTATCCTCACCCTTCGCCTGATCGGCAATCCCAGCCAAAGCAAAATGCGCAAACACAACCTTAAAGGCTTCATCCTCATGGCCTTGTGCATCCACATCATCGGCCCCCTGCTATTTCGCAACTCCGATCTATACTTCTTTGCCATGCCCCTCCCCTGGACCACCATTCCCCTGCAATTACTCGAGCCCTTATCCTCGTTTTATCAAAACTTTCAAGCCCTTCACGGCCTCGGAATGATCTCCTCCACCCTCCTCTTTTACCTCATCCTCAGCCTGGTCGTCTTTATCGGCACCCTCCTCAAAGGAAGACGCTGGCAATGCTCCACCCTTTGCCTCTTCAACGGATTTGCCTCCGAAGTCTTCGCTCCCGCCCTTCCCCTTATCGGAAAATCCAAAAAACTCAGCCCTAGAGCATTGAAGTTCTTCGCGATGCTTCGTTGGCTTTTTTTAATACTTTCCTTAGCTTTCATGGGATACTGGCTCCTGATAGTCAACAAACTCATACCTTCTACAAGCCTGGTCCAGGTCTATCAAATAGAAATCTATAAATATCTACTCTTTGAACTTCTCGCTGCCATGACCTTCTGGGTCGTTCTCAGCGGAAGAGCCTATTGCCACTATTGCCCTTTGGGTACCGTCCTTGCCCTTCTCAGTCGCCTGGCTTCCCAACGCATCCGCACCGACCTTCATCGATGCATTCAATGCGGGAAATGCGACCTTGCCTGCCCCTTGAGCATCTCTATCCTTGAAAAAGCAAAGCTAGGCAAGCCCGTAAAAGACCTAAACTGCGTGGGTTGTGGACATTGTGTAGACATCTGCCCCACCAAAACTCTCGCTTATTCCACCTGGTAAAACCCAACAACAAACTTCTTCATCACAGCTTACGATACTTCTGCTTGCTACTGTTGGGCTTGTCGGGAAGGGTCATTTCTATCAATCCATGCCTTATCGCAGGAAGTAGATAACTCTCCCTAAAGCTTGGTCGATGCTTCAAACCCAACTTTTCCATTAGTTCCTGCAGGCTCAAGGGCTCATCCAAAAATACCTCAAGAAGCCGTTTGACTTGTTCGGTTACTTGTACCCCAACTTGTACGCTAGCGCTCATATCCTTCAGTGTATCGTGAATCACTGCCAGCATAAACTCGATAAACAAGCTGGAGTCAGCAGTCTGATCGCATTTGCCAAGTACTTCATAATATTCACTTTGGCGCTTCTTTATCAATACTTCGATAGGTATGGAAGCAAAGAGAGGATTCCATTGGAATAAAAGCAAACTTTGCCACATCCGTCCCATTCTGCCGTTACCATCAGAAAAAGGATGAATAAACTCAAACTCATAGTGAAAAACACAGCTTTTAATTAAGGGGTGGGTGTTGCTAGCATCCAAAGTCCACTTTGTCAGGGATTGCATTAGAGTGGGTACAAGATGGGCAGGAGGAGCCATGTGCATTAACTGATCCCCCGCATAAATACCTACACCTCCGCTTCGAAACATGCCAGCATCCGTGGCAAGACCCTTCATCAATATCGCGTGAGCCCTGAGCATATCATCGAGATCATAAGGATTTAAGGAATAGACTTGCTCATAAATCAGAAAAGCATTTTTAGCTTCCATGATCTCTGTTGGTGGGCCTTGAACAAGTTTTCCCTCAATCACATCTCTCACTTGCTCAAAAGACAAGGAGTTGTTTTCAATTGCCAAAGAGGCATGAATAGTCTTGATTCGATTGCTTCTCCGGAGCATGGGAGCCATTTTAATGTTCTGTGAAAAAGAACTTTTCGCAAGGATTTCGATAATCCCTGCGGTTTGATTTAATATTCGGTCATTTATGGAATAAGGTGGTTGATAATCACTTTTTTGCATAATCCTCGCCTTCTTTCATCTTGTACTATTATACCGTACAAGTATAAATAATCAAGGTGTTCCTTTTTCACAAAATCATGGGAGGCATGAAAGAGATACGGTTCTTATTTGATATTGTAAAGTGCGGTTTACATTCTGACCCATATATTGCAAACTGCACTTTACACTCCATTTCTAGCAAAACTGTTAATCCCTCACAAAATGATGCCCCCTCTATCTTATTGGCATCATGTATTAATATGTGCTGATTGTCAGCGTGTTTTACAATATTTTTTCGGCAAAATGGCCTAATATTTTTCGGCACTTTGGCTCTTTTTCGTTCGGCACTTTGGCATTATTACAGCACAAAAGAACCGTCCCCTTGTGTTTTAAAAAAGCTTCACTGCAACAGTTTGTTAACCATTTGGCGTAGAAACATGATGTGCTTTGAGCAACCATATATATTTGCTAAGATGATGACTAGAAACAGAAAAGCCTGCGTCAATAAATGCTGTTCTTAACTGATCAACATACTGAAAATACTCGTCCAGCAATTCTTCCACCCTATCATGAAACTGGTTCTCTTTTTGAAGCTTAACTTCATCAAGAAATGCATCCTCGTTTGCGAACATAACGTCCAGAAGAAGAATTAATCCCCCAGAATTGCATAGTTTTCGTAAGCTATCAACCATGATACCAAGACTCTCACGAGGAACATGATGAATCACATAAGAGGAAACAATAATATCAAACTTACCACTAAGATTATCCAGATTAGGTAGTGTAGCATCAATCACACTTACAGTCGGACATTTTTGAATACAAATTTCCCGCATACTCCGGGATGGTTCGCATCCAACAATTTCCAAATTCTGTATATTTTGAAGCATAACAATTAGATTGCCGGTGCCACTGCCAATATCCAACAACTTACAGGGTTTCATTTTAGAAAATTCCATAATTTCATTGCAGAGTGCTGCGAGATTTTCATTGTACTTATCATGAAACCAATCATCATCCAGTACAGATTTATCGTAACTTTTTGCCCAACTATCAAAGTCCCATTTTTTATTCATTTTGCTCCTGCAATGATTTTACATTGTTTTTTACAATACTGAAAGAAGAGGAAAATCAATTGCGAAATCAAATCAAATAAGAACTATCGCTATCTGTTGTTTACTACGTGAGCAAAGCATTTATAATTCATTAAAAGGAGAAACAGAAAATATGGAAGCTGATATAAAAAAATTGAACAAAACAGCATTGTGAAAATCAAAAAGTTAGCATTATGCTTACCAATTTATACAATCGTGGAGTAATATGATTAAAAAACAAAATCAAGATTTTAGGCAACTTGTTAGTCAAATTCTTCAAACCCACACTTCTTTGAGCTATTGTGCAATCAAAGCCGTAAACACTAGTATTACAATCAGAAACTGGCTGATTGGGTATTTTATCGTTGAATTTGAACAATATGGAAAAGACCGAGCAGATTATGGAGATAAATTATTATTCAATATTTCTAGAACATTAGCAAATCAAGGAATGAAAAATATCTCTGCTGCTGAATTGTCGCGCTTTCGTCAATTTTACTTTGTGTATCCTCAAATTCTTGGGACACTGTCCCAAAAATCACTCAATTTGCCAGAGAAAATTCTTGGGACAGTGTCCCAAGAATCATTAAAGCATGATTTTTTATTCATTGATCCATTAAAGCTGATTACAAGTCTCTCTTTTTCTCATCTATCTGAGCTTATCAAAATAGAAGACCCAATAAAACGATTATTTTATGAAGTAGAAACAATAAAAGGGACATGGAGTTTAAGAGAATTAAGAAGACAGATTAACACATTGTTGTATGAAAGAGCAGGAATGAGCTCAAAACCCGAAAAATTAATTGAAAGCATACAGAACAAAAGCGAAAAACTACATATTGAAGAAATAGTTAAATCGCCTTTCACCTTTGAATTTTTAGGATTAAAAGCTAAAGATGTTGTTTATGAAGCAGATTTGGAACAAGCAATAATGGACAATTTACAGCATTTTTTACTAGAACTCGGTAATGGATTTTGCTTCGAAGCCCGACAGAAAAAAATACTGATTGAAGATGAATATTACTTTATAGATTTAGTTTTCTATCACCGTGTTCTACATTGCAATGTACTCATCGAAATGAAGATTGATGAATTCAAGCATGAACATATAGGACAACTGAATGTATATTTAGAATATTATAAGCGCAATGTAATGACCGATAAGGATAATCCCCCCGTAGGAATATTGCTCGTTACAAACAAAAACAGCACTTTAGTTGAGTATGCCAAAGGAACAATGGACAATAATCTTTTTGTATCAAAATATCTGATAGAACTGCCTAATAAGGAAGATCTGAAAAAGATTATTGAAAAAGAGACTTTTTTGTTGAAGCAAGAAAAATGATGGAAAGCATCTAATAATGATCAAAGTCCGATGATGACAAATTGATTGAGCACATGTGGTATAGGTTGGGGGGATGCTTATGAAAGCAAACGAAGCGTTCAGGAAGTTTTTTTCGCTTAACACCTGGAGAAACATAACGCTCTACCTCTTGCTCTTTTGTCTTGGAACCGCCTCTATCCTTGCCTTGGCATTCTATGAACCCTGGCGATATCTTACCTTTGCTCGATCCAGCGATCTCATTCTTCCAAAAGATCCCCTCAGCTATCCCCGGTTGATGATCATAGAGAGTCCTCATATCGATGTTGCAAAGCATCAAGAACCGATTCACCCTGATCTTCCTCCCCTTTACACAGACCTTCCCTCTGATCTCCCCAAAGAAGTCACAGACTACATTGAAAAAAGAAACAGCTATATCCGTCAACTAGGAGACAAATATACGACTTCCTCTGGAAAAAACTCCTATAACATGACCATCAATGAGCTCCTTCCCTATGAATACAACGGAAAAGAAGGATTTTTTGCCTATGTCACTTCGGACATGAGAAGTCGATTAAGCCTTTTTGATTCGTCAGTAATCGAGGTGAAAAAAATCTTTAAAGGTATTCCAAGTAGTAACAATATCGCGAGTGCCAGATTTCTCGATAGATTTTGGCCGTACGATGTTTCTTCTGGCGCATCATCATTATGGTGTAGCTGCGCAGAAGTAATTTACCAAAATGAGTTATCTTTAAACTCTATAAGGGTGGGATATCAATATGATGATTTTGATATTGATCCTTTTAGTACCATGAAAATTATTAATAAGAGTACTGACCCCAAAATCAAAACTCACCAGAAACGCTCAGGAAACATGCTAGACCTAATTCCATCATTTATAATGGTTTCTTTACCGATTGAAGTTGGGACATTCATACTGATTGCTTATTGGTGGATAAATTACATAACTTCCTTAATACTTCGGCCTTTGCTTTACCTAATAGCCTTCTTGTTCTTGCTCTATCTTCTCCTCTCGCTCTCTCAGAAACATAAACAGAAAAAGCAATCCCATGGAAATTAAAACGAAAACACTAAATAGAACTCAACGCAAACTAGACTCGTTCCTGCTTGTTGCAATTCCTCAAATCACCTATTTCAGTATAATGAAAGAAAGTTGAGATATTGGTGAGGGATACATATGAAAGCAAACGAGTACTCAATCGGAGGTTATTAAAATGCAAAGCAAAACCACCATGAATAGAAATAGATTGCTGATTATTTCTATTGTTGCATTAATTTTATTGATTTTATCTTTTATTACTAAAATATATAATACTTTTGATATATATCCATTTCCTTCACAGATTTATAATGGTGCAAAATACATTGCTAGTTTTATGTTACTTTACTTATGGTTTTATCCAATAAAATCAAAAATAATATTAATAACTTACTATGCATGTTTTTTTACACTTGCAGTACATATTGTTTTAGTTATTTTTGAAAATTTGCTAGGCATTTCTAAGTGGTTAATGATTATTTTGCAAAGCTCCGAGGGTTTAATGTTATTTTTATTTGTATTGCTTGCGACAATTCATGGTATAAAATTATTTATAAGCGATGGTAAGAATAAAAAAGCTAAACAGTAACTGTGCCATTAAATAGATGAAATGAGGCAAGCCAATGGCTAATAAAGACACGCTAAAGAAGTTTTTTTCGCTTAACACCTGGAGAAACATCACCCTCTACCTCTTGCTCTTTTGTCTTGGTACCGCGTCTATCCTTGCCCTAGCTTTCTATGAACCCTGGCGATACCTTACCATTACTCGATCCAGCGACCTAATACTTCCAAAAGATCCTTCCAACTTTCCCAGCTTGATGATCATAGAAAGCCCTCATATCGATGCTGCAAAGCATCAAGAATCGATTCATCCCGACCTTCCTCCCCTTTACACAGACCTTCCCTCCGATCTACCGAAAGAAGTCACAGACTATGTTGAAAAAAGAAACAGCTATATCCGTCAACTCAGCGACAAGTATATGAATTCTCCTAATGAAAGCCCCAACACCATGATCATCGAAGAGCTTCTTCCCTATGAACACAAGGGTAAAGAGGGATTCTTTGCTTTTATCTCAGAGGATAAAAATAACCGATTAAGTCTTTTTGATGCTTCATTAAACGAGACAAGTATAATCCTTGAGCTAATTTTTATCCGTTATAATGTCGTTAGTGCAAAATTTCAAGATAGAATGTGGGGCTTTAATACATATGGGACTTCTGCTTTCGGAATAAGCTGTAACGAAGTAATTTACAAAAATGAACTAACAATTAACCACATAGATATAGGAGCAAAATACGATTATTTTGATTTTCCACCTTTTAATTTCATGAAAATAATCCACAAAGACACTAATCCAACAATAAAAATTCACATTCCAACTCCAAAAGGATATATATTGTTCTCTGCAGATAAGTTAATAGATGTTATGCCTATTCCTTCGCTAACGAAAATATATCTCTCCATCCGCCTCCTTGGTTCCATAAGCCAAATCCTTCGTTTTCTCGTCGTTGTCATACTAACGCTATTTCTTGCTTACATCGGCATCATCCTCGCCCAGAAAAAAAGACCAAGAAAGGAAGGCAACTGATGACCCTTAAGAAAACACTAAAAAAGTTATTCTCTCTGCCAACACTCAAAAAAATCACACTTTATTTCTTGCTCTTCTCCATTGGTAGCGTGTCGATTATATTTCTCACCCTCCACCAACCCTGGCGATATTTGAAGATCGCTGATCCCAATGATATCATTCTTCCAAAAAACCCCTCGAAATCTCCCTGGATATTCATCATTGAAGCTCCAAAGTTAAATTTAA